>Ga0187217_1000563_pt1 | contig 15460 bp, 23 predicted proteins | sample 15SPOviralmetaG_FD_130165 | JGI IMG/M metagenome (GOLD analysis project Ga0187217, IMG submission 130165) | Marine viral communities from the oligotrophic San Pedro Time Series (SPOT) site, San Pedro Channel, CA, USA - 15 SPOT_SRF_2010-09-15... | ecosystem: Environmental > Aquatic > Marine >... | reverse complement strand
CTTCATCAGTGATTGCCATGATTTCAGCCCAGTGCCAACCGTCCCATTTATTATAAAAAGAACGAACAACTATTCCGTCCATTTGATTTTTAAGATTGTCGTGATCTATATCTTGGTGGTCAACTACAAGAGGTTTTCCCTCAAAAGACTTTTCCATATTTAAAATTGCGTCATTTGAAGCATATAAATTAAAGTCTTGATAACCTGCAACTCCTTGCACCATATGCTTTGCAAAGAATCTTTTTGGATTTTCGTTTGTTATTTTCATTTTTTTCTCACTTCATTAAAACATAGGAAAGAATTATCAACGCCCATAAAAGTACCAAAATATCATAATAGTTTATTTCCATGTTAGTCCTCAAATATATAAATAGCTCGACATCTACACCCAAAAGCTTGTCCGGGCAATCCTCTTTCATCGCCTTTTTTTCCGGTATGAATAATAGGCAAATTGTCTGTTGTGAAAATTTTCTTATCAAGATGCTTATGTAAATCTCGCACTCTTTCATCATGAGAAGTGGACCAACGGAATTTCCTAAGACCTGCCACTGATGCCCGCTCGTGATAGTATTGAGTTGAAAGTAATCGAGTTTCTTGTTTTGCTATAAATTTTGCTTTGTTCTCAGAAATAGAAAACCTATTTTGTAAGTCCTTAACTAATGTTGATGACCTTGCGCCCGTTGCTAAATTAGCTTCCATGAAAACACGTAAGTCGACTACCTGTTTTTCAGAAAAGTCGACTACATATTTTTGCATGTTGAATGTGTATTCTCTAGCAATATTTTCTCTTTGCTCTGGAGTGAAATCAGGAGACACAGATAAATCTCTTGATGCTGTTTTCCAATCAGATTCCATGTCTTCAATAGCAAGATGCATATTTTCTTCAATCCACTCGTCATTTTGTTTGACCAGTTCCGCTACTTGATCTAAGCCCGGCATAGCTTGTATCATTTCACGCTGCATTTGCTCGTCTTGAACTTTTATTTGACCTTGAGCTGCATTAATTTCTTGAGGCAACTTTTTATAAGGGACGTTCCAGCTTTTTGATTTTGGGTTATATGTCCCGCCCATTTTTTTAAATTCTTTTGACATTGTTGAATTGAATTTACCAGTAAACGTGACACTGATTTTATTCCTTTCCATAACTATTGTATTTTTTTTCATAGCTTCAATGATTGTAGCAACTCCAGTTGTTACCGCATTTTCCAATTTATCATCGAGGTTATATTTCTTAAGAACTACAAGAAGAGGTTCCCAAAGAACTTTGAAAAAAATATCGTTGATAGCTTGCTCAAGAGGTTCAAAAACAAAATCTTTCAAAACAGGCTGCTTAACTTCTTTCATAAACTACCCAAAAAAAATGAACCCCCTTGCGGAGGCCCTTAAATTATCCTATCACAAGGACTGAATAAGTACCAGAAACAGAGACTTCAACCGAGATGTTGTTTGCATCCGTTAGTGTCAATTCAAAATCAACTTCTTTGTCTGTTGAGTCATCAAACATTCTCACGTCAACATATTTCTGCCCCAAACTATGGGTAAGAGAAACAGCTGTAGATGCCGTCAAACTCTGTGCTGTGAAAAGTTTACGAACATATGATTTACCATCTACATAGCTCTTTACACTTTGAGCAGTACAAAGCTTGGAAGCACTAGCACCTAGAGAAAGGTCTGTTTCGTAAACTGCACTATCAATGTGAACGAACTCCAAAGAAGCATCGACATAATGCTCAGAGTCAATACTTGAGTCAGCTATCTTAGAACCATCTACAGAATTGGAACTCAAATGAGCAAGATCAACCGCACCGTCTACAATTTGAGCCGAGTCTACGGAGTCGTCACTCATATGAACAAGATCGATAGACCCATCTACATATTGATTACTATCAACACTGTTACTTGCCATTTTAGCTAGAGTCACTTGAGCGTCTAAAATATTAGCCGTCTCTACTGCATCGTCTGCTAATTTTGCGTTTGTAACTGCGTCGCCTGCAAGAAGTGCGGTTGTTACTGCTAGAGCAGCAACCTTAGAAGTTGTCACTTGAGAGTCTGCAATATTCGCAGTCTCTACCGCGTCATCTGCTAGCTTAGCATTTGTGACGGCATCATCTGCTAATTTTGCCGTTGTTACTGAACCGACTGAAAGGCTAGTACCACCTTGTAGTCCTTCAAATTCTGCATCAGCTCTTTCCATGAAATCTTGAACTGACGTTGGTGCTCCTAAACCAACCCATGTATGAGTTGTTGGTGCAATGTTTTCCGCAGCGCTTGAACTAAATGAGAAAACACCTGTTGTTGAGTTGTAATCTATTTCATTATTTGTTCCCGCTAGGAAAGACCTTACATCTTGTGCTTGAATATCAGCTTGTAAACGTGTGAAGTCTGAAGCATCAGCAGGAGATTGTGATGCAGTGTTAGTGTTACAAATCCACGTCATTTCCATTTTGTCAACGGCCGATGTAAGAATCAAAACATCGCCCATTTCTAGGGAGTGAGTTGCGTTTGCTGTAATCCATGCACTTAAAGACGCTGCGGAAGTATCTACTTCAACGTCTGTGATAGCAAGGCTCTCCATTTTCAGTTCACCATTTGTAATGGATAAAACCGAAGAAGAAGCAGAATGGACTGTTAATTGGTTGGTTTCAGCTTCTGTTTCTAATTCTTGAAGAATGTCTTTTAATGTTCCGCCTGAGGTAATTGTAGAACCACTGAAAGCACCGAAATCAGTTGCATTTTCATCTACACCTGTAAGAGTCACAAGATCGTCAACATTAGCTTCTACTTCACTATGTTCTTCGTAACGTACTGCATGCCCATTTGAACTTGCTGCCGGTAAATTTTTAGGTCTAGCTGCACCACCAAAATCGTGATCAACTAATACTAGCTTTTCTACTGCCATAACTTTCCCCTTTCAAAGGTTTTATTTTTTTTTGATTATAACATTAAAACGCTGGCAGAAATATCAAGCAACGATTTAATTACAAAAGAATCGTTGTTTAGATGTTTGACATAAAGTTCAATTTCAATACCGTTAGAGGTCACTATTTTTATTATTGGTTTATAACCTAAATTATGGTTTATAATTTGCATCCATGTCAAGCCTGATTGATACAGATTTAAAGATACATCCTGCCAATTGTTAGCAGGCTCATACGGGATACTAGTTGCGTTTCCAGAAGCTGTTCCTATTACTATATGATTATCTGGTAAAGTGTTTTCAATGATTGCTTGGAGTTTCATTTTATCTTCATCGCCAAACACATTTGTATTTGTTTGATTTTCGTAAGCTTGCTTAATAACAGCGCCAAGTGACGCAAGTTGTATGTTCGCCATAAAATTTTCCTGTCTTAAAATTATTAATTTGGAATTACCCAACTTACCGAGAAACTTGTTTTTGTGTTGTCTCTGTTAATAACATTGCCCTCATAATCAGAGTAATTAACAGAAGCCATTCCATTCGATGAAATATAAGCTTTAATATTTTCACTACCAGAATCCACTATTTGAGTTATTGTTTCCTGTGGTCGCCACCCGTCCGGTATTACAGTTCCATATAAGAATGTATTACTAGAACTATGGTCTGCCTTAGGTAAATGTAGTGTACAATTCCACAAATTACCAGTCCTAACAGCACTGAAATAAGCTTTATATGCAGAACCTAAAACATTGTATTCTTCTGCTTTTCTAACAGCTTCCAAATTTTCCAATGAGGTTGCAACTGCTGCACTTCTCGCATTGTCCACATAGCTTTTGTTTGCTGCATCGGTTAACGAGGTTGGAGACTGAACATTTTTTATTCTTTTGTTAGTCAAATCTATTTCTTGCTTAAAAGAGACATAGCTGTTGAATTGGAAGTCTGTATCTGCAAGACATAACCCCTTAGCAATTGTTAGGGAGTTAGTTTGGGTTCCGTTTTCATCGAACATGAAGTTACAAATGTAGTCGCTAGGCTGTATTATTTTGTTTTGGTTAGACCTTGTTGAAAACACAAAATTTTCAACATTACCGTCACCTAGTTTTAAGAAATCACCGCCAAGAGGATTCTCGACTTCAACATAGCTAAATTTTGCATTAGAACTAGATAGGCCACCATTGGCGTTAACCTTTTTTTGAAAGTTTGCAGAGTCAGCGCCCAATGTAAGAAGTGTTGTGTTGTCTCGCGAAAAAACAAAGTCTTTTGGCGTTATAAAATTCAACTTGGAAGTTTCGTATTCCATTTTTAAAACAGAGTTTGCACCTGATTCGTCTTTGACTTCAAGAAAAGTAGAGTCCGCTTCTTTTCTAATTTCCAAACTCTCCTTGAAAAGAGTTTTTTGAAATATGGAAAAATAATCTACATTATATCCTGCTTCCCATACAGTTTTAAAATTGTCTTCATCGCCATAAACTTGAAATGAAAAACCTTTACCGCCCTTCATCCTCATTTTTAATTTATCTGCATATTCGACCATTGTCATGTAGGACTTGTTGGTTGTGGTGTTTCTAAACTGAAGAACGTACTGTTCGGCCTCTTGCCTCATAATAGTAGAGCCATTTACGTAAATTCCAGTGCTTATAGTTTCAATTTTAGCGTCACCATTTGCATCTACAATCTTTTCAGGCGCACCGTTACCACCGCCATTTGCAATAGCATTGTCCACATATGATTTTGTTGTTGCATCGTCTGAAGCAATTGGATTCCCCAAAGACTCTAATTGGTTACCAAACATAGACGCGCCACCGCTAAACTGCTGTCTTTTTAAATGTATTGTTCCATTTAAGCCTATGATTGTAACTTCTTCTGCATTGGCTCCGTCATGAATAGAAAATATATGAGGAGCAGTATTTTTTGTCAGATAAGTGGTCTTGTCAGTAGCAGGGTTAATTTTGAAAGTTTCAATCTCTTGCTCCGCTACTTCTGTTTTAGCAGAAATTAAAGTGGCATAGTTTGCTATTAATGCCCTTGTTGACCCCGTTACTTTCATTCCTAAATCGTCAGCTTGAACACGAACAATTCCAGCTTGATCTTTAAGCTCCGAACCACCTTCTAAATGATCTACAGCGTCAGCTATTTCTTGTGCGGTTTTTCCACCTACTGACTGAACAACTGCTGCATCCGTAGTCCCTGTCACGTCTCCCGACATAGGATAATTTTCTAAATCTTTGTCCATCCAAAACCTAGTACCAACCAAGTTAGAACATAGCACCATATTGTCGCTTGTTGGTTTACCTAGATAGTCTTCTTTTAAATCTAGTTTTTCATCAAGAGAATTTAATTCACCATCAAGATAGACTTTTGTTATAGGTTCGTCGTCGTCCGTTGCAATTGGAAGACCTTTTATTCTTGTGTTATTCATCTCAATACCGTCATTAAATAAATGAGGTGCATTAGATGTAACAGCGCTTTTAAAAATTGAAAATGGGCTAAAGTTCTCAGAAGGTAAATTGTCTGTAGTTTCGTCTATGCGAAAAATAAAGCCTCTACCGTAGTTAGTAGTCCATGTTGGATTCTTTAATTGATCAAATTTAAGAATTAAGTACTTTACTTCTCCCTCGCAGATTTCTAAAGCGTTTCCATATTGACTAGCTTTAAGCTTAAAGTGTTCGAGTATTTCAATTCCACCCAAGTTGGCTTTAAGCATTGTATTGCCATTTGAAGCAAGAAGGTCTGCACCATCGCTAGTGCTGTCTACTACAACTTTTCCGTCCTCGTTTATTAACTGCCTACCCGAACCACCCGCAGCGTTAGCATCTACATATGCTTTTGTAGCTGCGTCTGTATCTTCGGTTGGAGTTTTTAGATTTGTAATTTTGTTGTCATTAACATCTATCCCTCCGTATTTTACTTTTAGCGGAAGAAACAATTGAACATCATCAAAAGTACATTTAATAGCAGCAGAAGGCATGACATTTGTAGGATCGTAAACTATTATTTCTACGTCTCTACCATTATGCCCAGACAACCAAACCTTGCTATTTCTGTTTTTAATACTAAAGAACTCTTCGTCATTTTCACTCTCAATAAAAACTAAAGCTTTGTCTTGCCCAGATTGATTAATCTTAAGCTCTCCAGTTACTTCAACTCCGTTTTCTTTAGCTTCTGCTTTTGTATCGCCATTTAAAACTAATTTGTCTGAACCTAACTTAAGAGAATTTACATCTGTTTGTAAGTCTGGAACTTGAGTTGCAACAACGTCTGCAATATCAGAAGCTGTTTGACCGCCAACACTTTCAACCGTCGAGGCTGCTGTTGTACCAGAAATATCACCACCCATAGGTAGATGGGCAATGTCATCATGTTTCCAAAACCTAGTACCATCTGCTTTTGATGCTAGAACTTTATCATCTACATCAGGGTTTCCTAAATTGTCTTCTTTTGCAGCTAGTTCTGTATCAATATTCGCAACTTTTTGCTTGTCTACATTTGTATATGCATTGGTGTTAGTTTGTTCTTCGTAGGCCTGCTTAATGGTTGATCCAAGTTTATTTAGCTCAATATCTGACATTTTATTTCCCCTTATAAGACTACGTTATCTGCACCTTCAACAACATTGTCAGCGCCATTGACTACGTTCTTTGTAATAGCACTGTTAGCACCATCATCATCGAAAAGACTGCCTTTTTTAAAAACTCCATTGAAAAACATGAAAACTTTTTGCGTTCTTTCTTGTTTCAATATTGCCATTAGATTACTCCCAAGTCTTCAACCTCAAGACCAGCTACAACAATTTCAGTGCTAACACCAGTATTTTGCTTAACTAAGATATATGTTGGAATTACTCCAAACTGCCTTAGACCTGCAATATCTGTATCATCAGTGTCAAGTGTCATTTCAGAAAGCGCTGTTGGTGTCGTAACACTGTTTGAAACAAACACATCAACACTTCCTGCATCTACCCAGAACGAAGGTTCAAGCTGCTCAGCTCCCCATGTGTTGCCACGCTTAGACACTTCATATAATTTCTCTAGTTCAAGTACCTCTTTATAATTTTCCATTAAAATTCTTCCTTATCTTTAAAAATGTTATCGTTTACTTCTAATTGAACTGGTAATAAACTACCTTTGTTTACTGCTTCTTTGAATTGCTTTATGTCAATAAGTCCAAGCTCGTAGGTTCTTTGTAGTCTGTCATATTGATTATTTTTGACTTGCTCTTCTTGTTCTGAATCGAGAACACGCAAAGAAGGAAATTCTATTTCTATGTCGTCTAATTCTACCTGAAAGAGACGATACGCTTCAACTTCAATTACCTTTTTTAGAACATTAATTGCAGGTCTTCTTACTGTTGACTCAACCATGCTGTTGTAATTTTCTAAATCAGATTCTCCACTATTGAAACCTGATGCAGATAAACCAAAGATTTTAGTCAATGGCATTTTCATGTCTGCGGCTATACCCATGCGGATTTGTTCCAACATTTCTGATAGCCCGGAAAATTGCATGCTTTTTTGGTCATGGTCATCTTCGGAATCCATTACAAGGGCATTGAGATAGTTTTTAAGAGAATTTGCTAATTGAATTCTTTTCTCAACTGCATCGGTTCCTTGAGCTGTCAGTAAAGCAGTATTGAATTCTTTGATTTTAAATACATCAACTTTCGCTTCATCAAGTAATTCAAAAATCACGTTATTATTTTTGATATATTGATTTATTGATCTAATCAGTCTTTCTATTTGAGATAGTCCCCATCCACGAAGTTTAGCCCTTGGTGTAGATGGTGCTGTTTTTCCATATAAACAATAAACTCGAGAAGAATCTATTTTGCGACCATAGAAAAGAAAATCATCTTCTTTAAAATCAGCGCCTTCATCAGCAATAGCTTGACCTTCCACCTTGTAATAAGGTTTCTGTACTTCCCAGTTATCGGCTGAATAGTATTTAATATTTGAGTCTTCTTTTTGCTGCTTAAGATTTAATGGAGAATCAATTTTTGCATCGTCAATTACAAGTAAAGCACCACCACCAAATAGCCTGCTCCACTTAAATGTCTGAATTACTGCATCAATAGCACCGCACTCAACTAAGTGTTTTTCCAGCTGCTTTATTTCATCATCATTTATCATATTGGTTTTTATCATAAAGCCTTTTGAAAAAGCATCATCAACAGGAGTATCTACGATAGTTTCAACTATTCCATGCTCAACGTATAAATCAGATAAGAGAATTCTATTTTGACTTACCATGCTATGCCGAATATTGCGCTCTAGTGTTCCTAGTTTATTTAGCTGATTAGTATAGCCATCTGCCACGTTACTTGTAAGCTGACTTAAAGAATTTGCAAATTGCTTTTGTTTTTCTGTCATTTTGATTTCCTATAAAACGTCTAAAATTGAAGTTCGTTTACCAATGTATCCATCTAAAGCATATCGCGCTGCATCGGGTGCGTGATTATCTGCATCAACAAGAACCGGCAAAATGTCTTCAGTAGTCTTATCTATTTTATAACTATAATGCAGAAAATCAGAACAAGCTACTTTGCAAGATGGTGAAATTATTATTTTCCTGAAAGCTCTTAAAAACTCAACACCTTCCTCAACACTGCCGGCCCATTTCTTAGCAGCTTTGCAATTAAATCCATTGTTTCTTATGTGTGAGATAGTTTCTGGTCTTGAACCATCGGCAAATATTGGCCAGCGTTGGGAACCTTCTATTTCTTTAAATCTTTTTGGTAGATCGACGATTTCAATTTGAACACCTGACATCTCGCGATCTATGTAAAGACAGTTATCAAGAATAAACAGCCTTAGAAGCACGGTAGGGTCACGGGAGAAACCAAAATCGGCACCAAAGAAGAAACGTTGCTGGAAAACCATTTTTAAATCTGGAGTTTCAAATTCTTTTATCTCCACTTTGTCACCAAAAACTGATGCTTCTGATAGGCGTCTGCACTCTCCCCCCCATACCCAGTTGTATTTGTCGATATTGGTTTCTTTGCAATAGACAGCTTCATCAATAAGAGGTTGTGGCAGGAAAGGATTATCCCAATAATCTATTTTGACAACGTCTGAATGAGGGTGAGGATTGACTACAAATCTTTGAAAAGTTTCATCGTCAACCATATCCGGATTGAAATCAAGCCATATTTGAGAATCTGGTGCTCTAATGGTTGGGATAAGTACATCCCAGCTTGTAGCAGATACTTTTGCCGCTTCTGTCACCCAGCAAACCATCACACCCTCCATGGATTTTATTTCGTTGATATTCTTCTTGATGCCTTTAAAAATAAATTGACTTCCATTGACACAAGTTATGGTCACGTGGGTTATTTTAAAGTATTTTTTTAAATTGTATCTCTCAATAGTATCAACAAGCAGTCTATGCACTGAATCTTGAATAGAAGTCTGGTATTCCCTGCAACACAGAAACCTAGTTTTAGTTGATATTGCTAGCAGTATAGCCTTAATGGCAAAGCCCCACGACTTGGAGCTCCCACGGCCACCATATGCGACCTGAAACCTAGCATCGGACATCATAATTGCTTCAAATTTCTTGGGAACTTCAATTTTCATCTGGTTGGCTTTCAGGCAATGTCAGCGGTGACTTAAATTCTACAGTTATATCAGATAAAGCATCAGCATCCGCTATATTTTGGTCCTCTAACAGCGGTTTGTCGTGCCAGCCTAATTTACTCCGGGCTAGAAACATAAGCACCTGAGGGTTGCCTTTTATTGCATGTTCTGTCAGACCTTTTGTGATTATCATTTTATGACGTTTCACACCTCTTTGGTATCTTCCCCAAAGGTTTTGATCGAGATAAGCAACTTTATATTTTCCCGTGCCAGTGAATGACTCAGCTTCTTTTTGTTCTTCTTTTAGAACTTGATATAAATGTTTTTCTGATATTGCGAGAGATGATGCAATGTCTGAAACCCCTAAACCAAGTGAAGCCATATCTTCAACTATTTTCATGTCGTCATCTGTGAATTCATATCCATGATTTATATCTGTATCTCCCTTAGTCAATTTTGGCATACTTACCCCATATTTTGAAAAAGCCTTGAGTTAAGCTAGTATCAAAGGTTTAATCAATTTCTTTCACCCAAAGTCTTATTGTATCTGATGGTCCGTACTTCTTTACAGCATGGATTTGAACAATGTTTTTATCATCTTCAAAAAGTCCCCATTTATCCTGTAGACCGTCCAGCAAGAGTTTTAGCAGATTATCTATGTCTGGTCTAACTGTGTGATATATTTTATTGCTTGTTTTTGGTTTTTGATAAACAAATTCAACTTTTATAGAGAGGGGACCTAGAAGCTTTTTGGGCTGTTGCTTTCTGATATAATTTCTGATGAAATGTTCGGCAACTTTAATAGCTTTTGGTTGGAAGAAAGTCACTCGACCTTTTTTATTTGTCATAGCTCTAGGAGCTTGCTTAGGTATAGCTCTGATAGGTATTTCAAAGTATTGAGACATAATTATTCCTTTTTTGACATTAATGTCAGTGTATCCTACTGAAAACTGGAGGCAAGCAAAAAAAAGCCAGCCTCATAAGAAGCTGACTTTCAATCAAGGAAATATATTCAACACGTCTTGACCACGTGGATGAAGTTGTTATCTATCCATATCTTGAAGCATTTCAATCGTTTCGTGTATTTGACTATTAGTCATATAATCTATCAACCAATCGAGAATGTCTTCCAGTTCGTCAATGCCATCATCAACGTTGCTTATTATTTGTTTTTTAAGATCACTAGTTGCGCTCATAAACCACCCTCTCATAATTCATAGTCTTGTATTCAATTATTTGAAATTGACTTGGTGCTGTTTTGTACCAATTGATGTTCTGAATAGACTGTAAAGCAGCTTCCAAGGTCCCGAAAGACCAACTGCAAAGGCTTTCACCTATCTTGACTTTGAATAGTGACTCGCTCTGTTTTAGTAGCACATCCGTTGAAATCGATGTCAACTGTTCGCTCATATTCTCTGCTCCCGTCAAGGTGTGCTTCGTAGATTGCAATTTGATTTTTCATTGCTCTGTAGTTATGTTTGAATACTACACAGAAATACGTGTCATCGACAACTACATTTTTATCCACCGATCACCTCTAAGAATTTATATTTATCAGCTACAAGATTTGTGATGTGTTGCTGAATAAAAGCATTTCCCCACCTGTCACGCGCAACTTCATCAGAACATAGAAATACATCCTCTCCACGTTTACGAAACCTTGAAGTCACTACAACGTCTTGACCATTTGCTGATTTGTATTTGCCACCAACTCTTATTTGAATCCTAATTTTTTCCATCTTTTTCCATCCTGTATGTCTGTTTTATCTCGTACTCATATCCTGCTTCGGAACCACCCTCGCATATCCATCCCACGGCTTCTTCATAAGTGTCGAATGAAGCAAAAGCCTCACCCGAAGAAGAACACACATAGAATCGAACTTTTAAATTCAAACTCACTAGTTATTCTCCGAATATTTTTCATAAGCAGCTTCATATAATTTTGAAACCTCTTCCCAGTTGTCTTCATTAATTTCTTGATACATCCAATAAGCAATTTCTAACTCTTCATCATTTTCATCAAGAGCTGGCATATTGCCAGCCCCCATGTTCGACATAAAAGCATATTTACTTGAATTTTGTCCTTCATGGTTTTCACTTAGCCAAGTCCAAAGAGCTATACCTAAATCAAACCAGTGGTCAGGAAGTTCTTTTATAGAAATATCTCCTATTCTTTCCATCAGTCCATCAACTCCATTGACTTGTCTTCAGACTCTTTCTTTTCTTCAACCGTTGGCATAATTTCCGCTTGGATTATATCTCTTACATCATCATCAGATTGAAGTCCCATTGTCACTTGAGGAGCTGCTGTTCTAATAAGAAAACTAGCTGCTCTATATCTCAGCATCAAAGCTGGCATTGATTTGTATTTTGGATTAGAAGTCCAACCCTCAGCTTTAGCGGTGGCCATATCTATTGTATAGCTCACATCTTGACCAGAAATCTTAGAGTAACAGGTAACACTAAAATTAGAAGTTCCTTTGCCTTCCTCTTTAAATAACAATGGATGGTCAAACACTCCTGAAGTATTTGCTAGTGCAATCATAAACTTTGAGCTTAGACCTACATTTCCATGGACTACATACAAATTTTGCATAACAGAAATCGGCGACAATTGACGTTTCTCAGTGGATAGCTGTTTTGCATACTCTAGAGCTACGAGGACGTTTCCTGTCTTACCCGCAAAGTGTTTTGGTAGTAGATCACTAGTTGCGAGATACTGAGCTTCTTGCCACCTTTTCTGGATTTCAGTTGTTGGGAGTTGTGGTTTTTCTTCTGTCTTAGTTACTTCACTCATTTTATTTTCCTACCTTTTTAAACACGTATAGATTTCTATTTCTTTCAGTTATAAATTTCTTTTCTCTAGTCAATTGCCCATGCAAAACTAAAGAATTTAATTGAGATGATATTCTTATCCTTGGCTCTCCTTTGAGGCGCCAATAGCTTAGAATGTCATTTCTTATAAATTCCTTGTCACCCATAGCAACAACAGCCTCTTTGATTTTTTCCATATTTCTTTCTGACATTTGATTCCTTAGTATTTAATATTTAGTTCAGTCATATTTTGAATATATTTCCTAGCATCTTGCACTGATTTATGAGCTTCATAGTTGACCGTTCTCACTTGCTTGTCCTTAAGATTTGCAACTCGAACAGTGAAGTATCTTGTATCATCATTTCCAAATCTGTCTTGTTCTGAGGTTATGAATAAACTCTCATTATCATTCCAATGAAAAAAGCCGTCTTCTATTCTTGAAGAGAATCCTTCCATAGCTCCACTTGAAAAAAAGTAATAGCCTGCATTTTGGTGGTCTTTTATAAATTTCTTAAGCTCTCTGCATACTGGTCTTACAAACATTATTTTTCCTCATATAAATAATTAGGGAAGGTTGGGAGATGAATTTCTCTATTAGGTTCCCACTCAGTTACATCTCTGTATTGCTGCATCTCAAATAAAGCAGTTTCAACTTGGAGTCTTGCATTTTCTAGAAGTTCAGGAGTTTTCGCCCACGAAATTTCTACAGTTCTTGTTAGGATTGGTTTTTCTTTCCAAGAAATAATTTTGAAATGAAAGGGAACTGTTACATTGTAATTTTGACGTACTAGTTCGATATAACAGAAAGCTTGAATGTCAAACCTTCCGTCAACGGCAATTTTGTTAAGCTGAAATGTCGTATCTATTGGATATTCCGTAAACTTTAAATCTATGATTCCAACTCCGGGTCTATAAATGTCGAGTTGACCCTTTACTTGAACTCCATTGATTTCTCCATATAAAGAGTGCTCAGGGACGTTCTGAGAGTTGTTTACTGTCTTAGCTAAGCTTGACCCTTGAATCCAGTCTAAGATTGCTAGCATCGTGTTATAGCTCTTATCACCTGTTAGCTTGAGAATTGTCTTTTCTCCAGCTTCCTCTTCCAACATTTTCTGATGATCTTTGTAAGCTTTTCCAGCCCTTCGGTCTTTCCACGTGTCTACAAAATAAAATTCGTCAAAAGTTTCCCTTTCTAGAATAAAATTGTGAAGAGCAGCTCCAAAAATCATAGAATCGGAGGGGGGTTTTTTGTTTTTGTATTGATATACAAATCTTTCAGGAGTTAATTTTAGATAATTCTTCACGTCACTTTGACTGAAACGCTTATCTGCGCGATATTGACTTACTATCATTTGAACCTCATTAATTTGTTGAGTTATATATAACTCGCTGAATTGCAAAAAGATACAAAAAAATAAGCTAAATCACTATATTTACTACGAATAATTTACGCGCGTCAAAATATAATATTTAAAATAATAGTTTCTTTTTCTGAAAGAATAATACAAAGTTAAGAAAACTTTTAGAGAATAAAAAAAAAAACCGCGTCGCTTTTACACAACACGGAGTTTCTATTTTAATATATTGGTTTCACATTAGAGCTTGGATTCCAACTACATTAAAACAACAATTCCTCTCGGAACCACACTTGACTGTTATAGGTCATATTTCCTAAAAAGGAAAGAGTAAATTGAAAGAAGAAAAAAGAAACAACAAACCAAACTGGAAATTTACCTTCTATGTTCGTCAAAGAAAATTAAACTTAAAACTTAATTTAGCAACAGAAGGTTTCTACCATAGAATTGATTGTATTTTTCCCTCTGACAAGCGCCTCCCCTCAAGTAAAGAAATTTCAAAAAAAACCAATATTAGTGAAACCACCTGCAAAACTCATATCAATAAATTAACTGAATCTGGTCACATCCTCAGAAGAGGAAGGAAAAGATATTTGAATCCTTATCTTTCTTGGAAAGGAAACGAGGGACAATTTTATAAATATATAAAGGAAAATAATTTGAGGGAACTTTGGAGAGAACATTTAACAACAGCTGAGAAAATTGAACTAGATTTTGAAGAAAATGACATAGCTGACAATTGATTTCGGTCAAGAAAACTTGACCCAAACAAAAAATTTCGGTCAAGAAAACGGACCTTTTAAAATAGGGGTCAAAGCCTTGGTATGACTGGCATATCTGGCGATTTGGCTGAGAAAACCCTATTAATATTATTATAGACCCCCGCTAAAGGAGCGAAGCAAAGCATCTAATAAGTCAAATAGTCTTGTAAAGTGGACATATATGTCCTGTTTTAAAAATAGAAATAATTCGCATGCGAAATACAAATAATACGATATAAATATTCAAACAATTCAAAGAGGTTCAAAATGTCAGACATTCCAGACAGCACATCATTCAGAAAATACATCTTCCAAGTTTTAAATGAGATAAAAGACTCACAAAATGAAATAAAGGACTCAGTAAATGACATCAAACAACAGTTAGACAGACAAGCAAATCATAATAATAATAAGGAAAAAAAGGTTATTCATTATTCTCGAATACACCTTAACAAGTATTATTTGGGTACTTCGGGCTACGATTACAAGATAACATACGCTTTAATGAATGCTTGCAACTCCGACAAAGAATACGAAGCTTGCTTAGCAATCATAAAAAAATATGCTTTGGAAAAAAAGACCTGCACTGTTGACTACTGTTTTCAAAACTGGACTAAGATTTTGAAAGAAGCAAGAGAGCAACTATGAAAGATGAATTTTATTTAGCTGTAATTCTGACAATAACTGTAATAGCAATACTAGTGGAGATATGCTTGTGAATCTTAAAAAACTAACAAACCAAGAACTCATTGAGAAACTGTCGGAAACCGAAACAAATGTTAGCGAAATGATCAACTTTTCTGTAAGATTGAAATATGAATTACAAAAAAGGATAGTTGAGGATGGAACTAAAAGTCGGCCATTTATATGTCAACCACAAAGGTGATATTGTCGAAATCATGGGCTCTGAGACACTCTTAGAGTCCGTTTTCTATGATAGGGAGGGGATCGCATACATGCCAGATGGATTTCCGTGGAACGGCGATAGTCAACTAAGAATAGTGAGTCCAGTACAATGAAATATAAATACCACAATAAAGT
>Ga0187217_1000557_pt1 | contig 15521 bp, 11 predicted proteins | sample 15SPOviralmetaG_FD_130165 | JGI IMG/M metagenome (GOLD analysis project Ga0187217, IMG submission 130165) | Marine viral communities from the oligotrophic San Pedro Time Series (SPOT) site, San Pedro Channel, CA, USA - 15 SPOT_SRF_2010-09-15... | ecosystem: Environmental > Aquatic > Marine >... | reverse complement strand
GGAGGTTCAGGCAATGGTGTTGATGGTGGCCTGACATCACCGTTCTGTTCAGCGGTCCTCATTACCTGCCGAACCTTCTCTTCCCTGCTGGGGATGACTGGCTCTTCAACGACTGGTTCTGCAGCCTTGGGCGCCACGGGTGTCGCCTCCCCGGCTTCGATCAACTGACGACGAATGCGATCAGCAACAACCTTGACCCTGGCTCCAGCTTCGATCTGTTCGGCGCCTTCGTTCAGCATCTCGCTGACAGGGCCATCCATATATTTGTTGGCGTCGAACTCAGCCAGCAATGCAGCGGTGTCATCCGCCAGCGTTCCGGTTGCCGTCTTGTCGATTTCATTGCCAACCTCTTGCAAGCGATTGGCATTGCTCGCCGTTCGCTTCATCAGGTTCTTGTCGGCCACCAGATCCTTGCGAATCCGTGCAGCCAGCTCACCCTTCTGAACCATCAGGTTCAGACTTTCAACGCCCATCAACTTTTCAAGGAAGCCGCCCTGATCGACTTCAATTGTTGGAGCAGACCGGGCCTGCTGCAACACCTCGTTAAAGGTGCTGCCTGTCATGTCACGCGATTGCAGCGCCTTATATGCCTGCTGCATTCCGGCCTCGTCAAGACCGCTGCCGCCCAGGGCCAGGGCCTTGCCTTTGCTGACGATGCCATCAACTGCATCTTGAAAGATGTTGCCTGGCAGCTTGGATAACGCCATGCCTTCAGTGGCCAGCCCTGACTTCAGTGGCATCCCATCCACTGTGAGTTGGGCTAGATCCGTAATGCCCGAGTCGCGCATGTACTTGGCGGCATCAAAAGCGGTCCCCTTGTTATCCGCAATGTTGGCGATTGCTCCTTTGGCGCGAGCTATTTCAGCTTTTGGAGCATTGATGTACTTGACTGGCAGAGAAGGAATGCCCAACTTGTCTGCCTTGGCCAAGCGGTTGTGGCCATTGACGACATAGGTCTTGCCATCCATTGGATCAGTCCAGACCTGGATGATCCCTTCCATGTCCTCATTCCATACCTCAACGCCATCAAGCGAGTTGCCTTTCTGTTGGCCCTGGTCGTCAACGCCTTGCTTGAACTGGAACCGCTTCGGATCTACTTCGATATGACTGGTCAGCAGCGTTGGCTGACCCATCAAGCGGGATGGCATCACCGTGCGGCCCTGGGCCTCTAGTGACCTGATGCCATCGAGAACATCAAGCCGATCAAAGGTGTCAGGAGACTTGCCAGTCAGCTTGGTGATCTCTGTCGCTAACGCTGGGCTGTTGGCTGGATTGGCCAGTGACCGCAACGTCTGCGTTGGTACTGAGCTGAACCGCTGCTCCATTGGAACATCGGCATTCGCCAAGTTCTCCTTGGGAGCAGCTGACATCTCATAAGAGACGTCATCACGGATGGGTGCGCCGGAGTTCCGAGCGGTGATCTCCTCGACGATCTCAACGGTGCTTTCGCCGGCTTCCTGCCGTTCGATCACCTCATCAAGTTCAACATCATCAAGCTGCGCTTCGATGACTTCTTCCGCTGCATCCGATTCCAGCTTTCCTGGATCTGGTGCCAGACCGTTCTCTTCCCTAAAGGCTGCTTCTGCTTCTTCTAAGGACTTGAACTGTGGTGGGCCCTCTGCTGGATCAGTGATCTCACCAGCAGCTACCTGCTTGTCGCGGATCTTTTGACGTCGTGTCTTTGCGTTATTGGCAACGACCGCCCTACGTGTGGACTTAAGGCCTTTCTCCACTCCCTTGATTCCACCAAAGACAGCCATTGCTGCTGCAAAGTTTGGGGCCAAAGCCGCAAATGATGACTCGGTTCTGCTTTGGCCGGGGTTCACCGGATCAAGCTGCTGAACCAAGTCGTTTGGCATACCGAGCAGCCCAAGGATTTGGACAGCACTGCCGTCAGTGTTGTTATCGAGGAAGGTGCTTGGAATTTCGTCAGCAGCGTTGGCAAGAGCTACACGACCAGTCGCTCCAAGGAGTGTCTTCGCCTTAGTTGGATCAATGGCCCTCAATGCCTTCATCAGCCAAGGGAACTTGGTTCCAAGGAAAGCGCTGCCCTGAAGCTTTGCTGAAGCTCCCATCGTCAGAACTGCCAGAGCGCCATTCAGCACCAACGACGCACGCATGTCGTCACCGTTCAGCTCGTCCTCGGTCATCTCCGAGGGTGGCCTAAAGCCGTTAGCCCTGTACTGGGCATCAAGCTGTTCGTCCAGGTAGGCCTCGCCGCTTGTGTCAAGACCGCCTAGCCCAACAAGACTTGGCAGATCCACCACAGCCTTGACGGCGTTAGTCGTGGCCTTTGCTCCACCCAGCTTCAACGTGTCAGCGAGAGGGTTTGGACCTGGCAACCCAATCGGATTTGTAGCTTTATCAATTAATAAGCTCTGCACCCGCGTCGCAGCAGTCGTTGGGTTTGAAAACTGCTTGCGCTCAAACTCGATGTCATTCCTGAGGTTGTCGATCCCGCCCAAGAAAGGGTTGTACCGACCAGCTACTTGCTCCCACCAAGGACGGCTTGCTCGCTCATCTTCTGGCGCAGGCTTCCTTTTCGCTGGTTCTGCCGTAGCGACAGGAGCCGATGGAGCTGCAACCTCAACATTTGGGTTGTCCTCAACCTCTTCGTTAGATACCCACTGGTTGGTCTTGGAGTCGAATACGAAAGGCATGATCAGCGGCTCCGATAAAAGGTGTCAATTAAACGAAGGATTCGGTCGTGCTCTTCAACACCAACAGGGATGTCCATCGACATGCCGTTGTAATGACCTGGGTCTTGGTGAACAGGGGCGACTGAACCCCACGGCTTAAATTCCGTAATTGGAACGCCGTTGCTCTTAAGGAAATTGGCCAAGGCCAAAGCTGTTTGCTGGTCTGGTGCTCCGTGGTGAACGTGGTCGTTCCCCCAGCTGTGGTTTTTGTCGTAGCCATTGCGGCCCTGGATCCCATGCAGCGTTTGAGTCATGCCATCAGCTGACTTGCCGAACCCTGTCGTTGCGATGTACTGACTGCTGGGTACAACCTGAAGCGGCTGCGCTCCAGAAGGTGCCGCCCGGGTTGCCGCAACTGCTGGAGCTGTGCCCGTCAAGATGTTGAACAGTGCGTTTGACGCATAAGCCAAGGGGCTGACAGGGGCTGGCGCTGCAGAAGCAATTGACTCAGCAGCGCCTTGCTCAATACGAGCGACCTTCTGAACCTTCTGCCTCATGCCATCAGGGATTGGCAGTCCAAGCAGATCGGCCTGCTTGATCAGAAACTCTCCGGTCGTCATCCCGCTAGCGCGAGCTGCACGCTTGACGTTTGCCGGGATTGGCTTGCCGTTGGCTGCCTGCAGCAGCAGAGCCGTGGTGTCCTTCTGCCCGTAGACAGGCTTCCCTGTTTGCAGTGCTGCTTCAGGGACGGCTTGGCCTGGCGAGTAAAACGACAGCGGCTCTGGCTTGGGCTCACTGGTCTCTGGCTTGTCTGAATTCCGTGGGCGTGGGGTGCTCGTCGTCGGAGCTGGGGCTGGCTGATTAGGGGTGGTGGTTGATGTTGTCTTGAAGGAATCCATCAAGGCTTCGTCCTTTGTGATCTTATCCATCACCTCGCTGGCGATACTTGCCTGCTCCGCAGGGTTTAACGGCGCACCATTCTTTGCGGTTCGAGAAAGGATTTCATTGACAATCTGTTCTTGAATGTAATTAGAAGCGCGAACGATAGTCTCGGCTTCGTTTGGCTTTTGAGCCATCAAATACGTCATCAATGGCAGCCCCTGCGCCTTTGCCATTTGGATCATTGCCATGTCACCTTCTGGGACTACTTTTAAAGCAATTTGCTCTGCCCCCTTGGAAACGTTGCGACTGACCACCCCAGCATCAATCATGCCTTTGGCTTCAGATCGCTTGCGGTCACGGAGCTGTTGCCATCTTGTTCTGAGTTCTTGCTTGGCTTTTCGTGGTGCACCAGCAATCATCTCCTGGAATCTTTGGCCCATCTTGGCCTCATCCCAGTCGCTGCCTATTAGATATTCAGCGCCTGCCAAAAATTCATTTACAGGGCGAGAATCAAAAGAAAGCTCCTTGAAGTCTTGGGCAGTCCTGCCACGATCCGCGACCAACTCTGCAAGCTCGCTATCACTTAGATCTGCATATTGAGGGTCTTGGCGCATCTGTGCATACAAAACAGGCAGCTGCGAAGGATCCATGTCGAGATCGCCAACCATGCCGTCAAGGTTGGTTTCAGCTACTTCCAGCAGTTGATCCCTGTTGTTGTCGCGGATCGTCTTCAGATCCCTGCTGATTTCTGCTGTCTCTGAACGAATCTCGTTCTGATAAAACTGGCCAATTGGGATGTCCATCCCGTTTGCATCAGTAACGCCGCTGGGCATGTTCTGCAGAACACCCAATGCAGCAGCAGCCTGCTGCCGACGGGGGTTCTTGAGGTCACCCTGGATGGCCTGTAGATCGCCAACCGTTTGCATGATCGCGGCTTGGATCATCTTGTCCGGCTCACCAGTCACCCCGAACTGAGCCCCAAACTGATCCCTAACAGCGCTCCACCGCTCTGGCGTCGTCCGTGGATCAAACAGCAACCCAGTCATTACGGCTGAAGCCTGCCTGACCCCGACATTCTTTTGATATGCCGTGTAGCCCTTCAGCTGTTGGGCACTAAGCCATTCACTACTTCTATTGATCTGAGGCAATACATATTGCTGGAAGCCAGGACTGAACTCATCCAGCTGAAACATGTCAGCCAGACGAGTCGTAACCCGTGACTTGACCTGCAAGATCGCAGGATCGCCAGGGTCAAGCTTGGACAGATCACCGCCTTTCTTTACCCATTCGGCTTCAAACAACCGAGGCGTCAATGTCGCGACAAATTGACTGGCTTGATTGACGCGACCAGCCTGACGGAATGGGTTGGCCTCATCCATCAGAACCCCCGCTACAGGGTTCTCACGACTCAGCTCTCGGTTGTCCTCTGCATAAGCCAATCCCTTTGCAATGGTGTCGCGGTTGACGTTGGCCGCGGCCTTCAGGATTTCGTTCTGGCCACGTCTGTACTGATCAGACGCATACGCCTCTACGCCAACGTCGTAAAGCTTGGACAGTGGCTTCAACGCATCAGCCAGTTCCTCGAACGAGTTGACACCTTGAACGTCTCTTTTCCCGCCACCCTGAAAAGACCTGACCTGTTTGACCTGCGGCAACCTGGCCAGCTGGGTTGGTGCTGCCGGGGTTGGGTTGGCGTCGAACTGAAGAAAGGTATCGACGGGTCTAGCCGATGGGCTGAGCTTTCCGTCTTGCAGCCGTTGTGGTGCGGCCATTAGCGTTTCCTCCCTGAGTTGGTCCACGACTTGGCCATGCCGTAGGTGCCAAGCGCAGCGTTTGTGGCGTTAAGAGCAGAACCAAGGAATCCAGTCGTGGCGCTTGGCCCAGCTCCGGTAAACGACGGGCCTGCTGGATTAATCAACGTCGCCAATGGAGCAAATGGTGCAATTGGATCCATCACGTTCTGTTGCTGATACAGCTGCTGGCTGTTGTATCGATTCAGATATGTCGCGATTTGCCCTGCTTGTTCTTTCGTGTATTGCCGAGTTCGGAATTGATCATTCATCTGTCGCATCGTTTCCATATCCCCCACCTGCCGCGCGTAATCATTGATATATCGATCAACACTTCTGCCTTCCTGCATCGTTGCCGAAACTGATGCTTGAGCACGCAAGGCTTGCTGCTTGTATTGCATCATCGAAACGGCATCTGCCATCGACTGCTGCTGGAAAGCATCAGCGATTGCACTCGACTGCTGACTGTAATCAGCCATTGCCGAAGTTCTTGTTCGAGCAACAACCTCCGCTTGGTTGATGGATTTAGCCAGCTCGTACTGACGCATCTGGCTTGCGTAAGCCAGGTCTTGCCCGTAGTTGACCTGTTCCTGATAAAAGGAATAAGAGCTATTTAGGTCGGCAGTACGGGCCTGATTGCTTGCAGTCCAGCGAGCAAACTCCTCGCTAGCCCTTTGCTGCGCCCTTTGGTTGGTGTACTCCTGCTGTTTTGCCTGATTGCCAAGAAACCCTTGGAACATCGACAGGCCAAACTGCCCGCCAGCCATCATCAATGGCGTGATTACGACCATTAGTAGTTCCTCCAGAAATCACAGAACAAAGCAGCCGATGGGCCATAAGGCCTCGGAGTGTCAATCGTGAAGCCCAAATACTTGAGCCAACGAATTGACTCAGTGTTTTTGGAATACACCTGATTGAAAAGCGGGGCTTTCAATTCTTCGAGGCACGAATCAACCCATTTTCGCCCTTCGACGCATAACTGCCGGCGCCCTCTTCTGGTTTCCGTTAATCGGTCAGTTCCAAGCATCCAGATCCGTTGCCCTACGACCCCGCAGAGACCACACGGTTCGCCGTCATCCGTCGCCATGCCGCGAACAATATTGGACTGTGACCACGACTCAAGAACAACCTCTTGAGCTGAACAGCTGTAACTGAGGAGCAGCTCCTGCAAGTCGTCATGCCTCAGGTTGTCTGCGATATGCGTGACCTGATCAGTGTTTGGCTTGTAGATCCACTGCATCAGCTCGCCCCCGAACGGCTAGTCACCATGCCGATCCATTCGCAAGTGCTGAACTTGGATGGATGCGGGGTGTCGTTCAACAGCTCCACTAGGACTCGATCGCCTCGGCCCATTATCGGAATGTTGAATACGCCCTGGTATTTGATTTGTATGTCGCCATTGAATGAACTTGCCGGTGGTGTTCCTACCGATGAGTTACGGACAGCCAGCACCGTGCCGTCATACACATAGACCCCTGGCTCTCTGCCTTCTGGGATCGTCTTGACCCGGAAGAATCCAGTTTCGTGATAACCAAGCTTTGCCTGTCTCACCTGTGTACGGACGACATTGCGAACGGCCTTGCCGCCACCAACGTCAGCCATCAATTTGAAACGGCTGAACCTATACCTGAACTCATATTTCTCACCCGCCCAGACTTCTTCTTTTGACCAGTCGCCACGCGCCTCGATCTTGTTGGAATCAGTCGTGCTGCCAAGCAAGACGGGGCCAGGCTTATTGACCTGCGTCATGTTGTAGGCCGACCAGACCTGGACTTCATTGGTCGCTGTATAGGGCAGCTCAAACGTGGTCTTGCCAGTCGCCTCGCTGTAAGTACCTTTGGCCATTCGCAGCGCTGTCGGTGTCGCCGCTGTGGTGCTGACCAGCCGATCCAGCAGCATTGGATATGGAGCGTTGATCGCTACCTGCTCTCGATCAAGAACAGGGATCTGTTCGAGGTAGACGTCAGCCCCGTATCGCATCAAGCAATAAAGGGTCTCTCGAATGCAAACGATCTGCAGAACTTCGTCAGCGCCAAACTCCCAATAAGACCAGCTGTTCTGAGCGCGTTCTGCTCCGTTGCCGGTATTTCGCAGGAACCACTTATAGACATAGATGCGCTTGCGGTAATCAGCGCCAAGCATCTGTGACGACGAATCCCTGCCGCTAATCAGGAATGAAGCATTGCCCGTGTCATTCACGGTCAGCTTGAAGCAGTTATCAGGGATGTAAGAGCTGATATACCCAGTCAAGTCCGACGCATCTGCTGTCAACGCCGTGCCTGCCCCACGAACAGCAAACTCCCGCATCTGTGACCACTGGCCATTGGTCTGCAGGAAGAAGATGCCGCCGCCAGCTTGCTGTGGCCTGACATTTGTATCGACGTCGAACTGCGTCAATGATGTGATCTGAGCTGTTGCTGGTGTCAGCACAGTTTCAGCAGCGTTGAACCTGTACTGGATTTGAGCTGAGAACAGGATCAGTTCATCCTGATACGGGACCGCATATTTAAGGACTGAGACTCTGTTGTTAGAAGCCACAACATCGATAGGGTCAGTGTCAAGAACTGTCGTAACGGTCTCGGGGAAGAACTCAAAAAACTCTCGAACCCGCGAGAGGACAACGTTCTCGTCAGAAAGGAACCCAAGGCGGTTTTTATAGATGAAAATGTCATTAATCGGAAAGCCAACAAACGAAGGATCAGGGGCTGTGTCGTAATCACCAGAGATACGTTCTCCCCAGGTTTTGACGCCACCAGGGATTCCGCTGACGTTCTGGCCATTAACAGGTCCAAACCAGAAGTCATCGTTCCCAGTGCGCACAAGCGCGTGGGGCATTGTTAATGGATTGAACTTGTATTCAACCCCTGGAGCAACAGTTTCCTCCCATGCGCCTTCACCGAAACTGCCACTACGAGGCTCAAATTCGATGTAGTAATTATCAAAATTTGTACCAGGGTCTCCACTGATATTGATCTGGTATCCAACTGGCGCAATCGTTGGCAGCTCAGTGAAGATCTGAACTGTGTCCAGAATTGCCGTCAGCGTTGCGTTTGCTTTTGCGTCAACTGCAGAGATCGTGATTGGGGAGCTGCCCCTAATCCACAGGACAGAACCTGCTCTCTCAATCTCATACGGGAAAGATGAAGCAGTGACAGACGCAACTGTGCCTATGTCAACAAGCTCATAGGGGTCTTCCACGTTGTCGGAAAGGCCGACTTCGGCCACAACCCCGACCTGGACATCTTCATTCAGATTGAATGGTCCGTCCCACAGTGGATCGGTTATGTAGTAAACCTCAGTGACAAAGATCGGGTCGCCGTCTTCGTTTACCTGCCCACTGTCAACAACTCTTTCCCTGGCGACTAGCGGTGGAGTGTTGATATCAGGCCGCTCAATAGCTGACCTTTTTACATAGATAGGATCGCCCACAGTCCAGCCATAGCTGGGATCACCGTTGACAGTGACACTCCCGATGGTTGTGCCGTTGCCCGTTACATCAACCTTGACGGGAGCAGCTCCTGCGGGCAGTTTTTGTGCGGGTTGGTCGAAAGTCGTCGCATCTAGCGATCCTCCAGCAAATGTTGGAGATAGTCGTTTGATGACGCCATCTTTGTTTATATCTCTAGCGAACGCTTTGATAGTGTCTCCAACCTCCCAGCCACTGCCGCCACTCACCACACCTGTCACCTGGATGGTTGAGCCACTCCCACTAATCGCGACAGTTAAATCATTCGCTCCCGCAGGGTTTAGAGCAGTCTCAATGCTTTTTGAACCGACATAGGTGCCACTAGCCCCAAGGCTTGTGATGGCCGTTGCAGCTCCGCCTTCATAACCACGACGCAAAGCATCAGCGATTTCTTCAGAACTGATCCTGTACTCAATGACGCTGGTGCCAATCGATTTAACAGCTGCAACTGGTGTCTGAACTGATGACTCCAGCCCGTTGATGTTGACCTTGTATTCATTGCCATAGACGGCCTGCTTCACCCAAACCAGACACTCATGCGGAGACGGGCGCCCAGGGACTGGCGCAACCGCTGGGTCTGTCGCTGTCGGGGTATTGGTGTTCGTAATGAAGGTGTAGTCAGCAATCGTGACTGCCCTGATCTCCTGCTGAGCACTGGTGACGGCATAAGGGCCAGCCCTCAGATAATCCATCGCCCCTGGGTCAAAATTGACGTTGACCGGAGTGCCATCAAGCTCAAATACCTTGATGTCGTCTTTTGTGATTACAGATAGGTATTCCTCTGTTTGATCCCGCAGGATCGTGTGAAAGAAAGCATCACCAAAGCCAGTTGAACTGACCTTGGCCAGTGTTCTGCTGCTATCCCGCTTACGCAGGCCTTCAGCAATAGATGACACCCCGTTGATTTGGATCTCGCCCTGGCTTGGATCCCGCTGTGGATCAGGCTGCTGACTCACCCCTTGGATCAGGTTGGGGATAGTTACCGCGACGTTTTTCATCAGAAGATTGAGTAGCCAGTGGTAACGCGACGATTCATCAGCCCTGTATGCGGCTGATACGTGGGGAATGCGTAAGGACCGCTGAGCATGTTTGGCTGCTCTTGCTCAAGCTCAATCCGCTCAAGCTCTGCCTGGGCGTCGGCTTCGTCCTTCGACGTGTACTTAAACAATGCGTCAGAGCCAAGCGTCCGATCTGAAAAGATCCGCGCTGCTCTGATCGTTGCCCATCGATTAAATGCTTCCGGCACCGAATCCCACGGCAACAGGAAGATCACATCAGCTTCAAGCGTGTCCAGATCGATCAGGAACGTTCGCTTAAGTAGGTCGTAAACCCTGACGCCACGTAACTGAAAACGACCGTTGTAGGCATAGCGATTAACCGAAAACCCGACGACGGACTCCGGCACCTTGATCACGCCGTCCTTGGTGTCGCGTTCAAACGGATAGTTGAATTCACTGTTCCAGCTCCAGCCCTTGGTCTGGCCTTCCTTATGGACTTCGAGGATCGTCCGCTGCGCAACGCGAGCATCTTGGATCTGCTCGTTCTCCAAGTTATCGATGGGCTGCTCGCCAATGTTCTCTAAGCAAACATTGACTGCTTCAAGCAGAGTGGTCCGGCCTTGGGTTTTCTGCTGTAACTGCGAACCCATAAGACATCTACGTGTGCGTTGAGCTTATTCTGACAAACACAAAAAAAAGGGCACCCGCCGGCACCCCTGTCTCCCCTACTCAGGTTCAGCTTACAGAAATAGCGCAAGCACACTCAGCACGAAGCTGACCCATCCCGAGAGCCTGACGGGCGACCATCAGATCGGATTGGTACTGAACACGGAATTCGTTGCCTGTGAGTTGCAATGAAGGGCTCAGAAGAGACACAACACCAACAGCGTCACGGTGGAACACGAAGCCGCGAACCTTGGACAGATCCTGTGCATAGTCAGGGTTCACATCACCAGCGACATTTGTATATGCAGGTTGGGTGACGTGGTTGCTGGAATACAGAGGGATGCCAGCGATGCGTGCAGTTTCGCCCTGAGCGATCGTGCCGTTGCCACCACCGAAGTCGGTGTTGATAGCGCGGGATGACTGCGTAATGCAGTAGTAATCGTCAGGAGAGAAGACCGCATACATGTTGTCGATCGAGACATCTTTGGTCTCGAAGCCAACGCGAGCATCGAAGATCGCATCAACCAACATGTCGCCACGGGCTTGACGTGTTTTGGCGTCAAAAGTAGCAGCGTTATCACCGAGATCGATGAGCTGGCCTGTACGTCCGGCGTTCAGAGGATCTTTTGCAAGAGGCTCTGTTGTATTACTAGCGGCGGCGTAAAGGATACGCGCAACACGCTTATCGTACTCGTAGGCTAAACTCCTGCCGAGCTCAGTTGTATAAATTTGGCGAATATCGTAAAAATTCATTAATTCATCAACCTGATAAATTGCTGCGTCAGCAATCATCAAGGCGTCAAGTTCAATCACTCGCTGATTAATATCAGAAGGATTGTTGCCTTGACCAAGGATTTGTGTGCCGGGCTGGTGATACCTAGCACTCATTTTCCCAGTAATTGGGAATGCAACAGAGCGCCCACCACGGATGTTGCGTTCACGGGTCTTGCCCTTGAAAACGCAGTTGGTCATGAACGCATCAAGAACCTCGGAAGAACCGAGCTTCAGGAACATGGCGCGATCTTTATCGACGCCAGTCAGTCCTGGTCCCCAGGTAGCAGCGTCGCCTTTGATCTGGCCTAAGCGTTGCAAGGCAACATCAGGAGGAGTAGCCATGATTAGTTTTTCGGAGGAATAGTTTTGGTTTTGTTTGACCGCCCATTCCTCCCTGGCTGCAAGTTATCCTTTCGGGCTTGCCCAGTTCCGGTTGCTGTCTAATGACAACTTACTAGAAGTCCGGTGAAGCGTGCAATATCATCGCCACCTTGTTTCTGTAAGCCTCATCAACATCGTATAAACGCTGACCTCTGTCGTTTCGTTTATTCATTGCATCAAGGACTTGCTGCTGACTTTGAAACACCTGCCTGTCAGCTGTTGGTGCTCCGCCCCCGTAGAGCTGTGGCTCTATGTCCTGTTGAATCAGGCTTTGCCTGGATTGCATTGACTTGAGTGCCCAGCGCACAGCTTCAACGTTGCCGGAATCGACTGCAGCGTTGTAGCTGGAGCGTTCCTGCTCAGACATGTTCTCTTTGCCCCAAGCACTGAGCTGGTCAAAGGCCTCTTGCCCACCAACCTCTTGGAGGATTGCAGCGGAGTCAGCATCTGACATGCCGTCGCCTGCTGCAGACGATCCCGCTTGTTGAGAGGAGACGTAGTTTTCCACAACGGTCTGTGGAACATTGAACGACTCAGCCAAAGCTGCGTAATGAACGCTGATGTCTTCGCCTTGGTCGGCTTGCCACATCACCTTGCCAAGGTCGAGACCTTTGCCAGCCAACGCTTCAACAGCGCCTTGGCCGTAGATCTCAGCTGCATCGGTCGCGCTATAGCTGCCCTCCTGTTGCGGCGCAGCGTCAGGCTCCGCTTGTGGAGTCGCCTGGGGCTGTTCTCCTGACTGTTGCCCCATCTTCCGCTGTAGCTCGGCATAAGCCTTGGCCAAATCTTGGGGACTCTTGAACTTGCCGAGGATCGCTTCTTCTTCCTGAAGCTGTTCCTGTTCCTTGGCAAATTCTTCGACAATGCCTTCTTGGCCGGGGCCGACCATTCCACCTTTTTCACCTTCAGGAACAGTCAGCTGAGGTGAAGTATCGAGCTGAGATCCTTCAACAAAAGGCTGAGGATCAGCCACTACTGCTCTTCCGATTTCAGGGCTCATTGAGGTTGTTGTTCAGGGGGTTGTTGTTCAGCCATGCCAATTTCTTGCGCTGTTTGCGCAGCATTGGCAAGGTTTTGTGGATCAGCCATTTTTGACTGCATCATCATTGCTTGTTGCTGTTGCTCTTGTGCTGCTTGTTCTTCTTGAGCTAGCTCCTCTTCAGTCTTGATTAAACCGAGGGTATCAATGCCCATGGAATAAGCCAAACGTTTAACTAACTCATTTGGTTTGACATAAGTCTGCAGCCCTTCTGGCCCCATTGTCTGACCAATAGTGGTGGTAAACCGCACCAGCTGCTCTAAATCGTTGCCACGACCAACAGCTGCTAAGCCAACCGTCATCACTGGCTTGACCAACTCCTTGGGCAGCTTGGCGATCTTCCCCTCACGCTGCAAAATGTCCAGCTTGCGCGAGACATATGGCACCTGGAAAGTGGTTTGCAGCACGCTGTAAACAGAGCCCAAGCTGTTCTCAATCTGCAGCGCCTGCAAGCGGACTTCTTCGGCAGTTGTGCGCTCACTATCTCTTACATCGGCCAGCATGAAAGCCTGTGACAGCCTGGCTTCGATCTGTTGCTTGCCCTGCATCGCGACCTGGAGGTCGGCGGATTTTTGGACTTGAAGCGCGAGCACATCGTTCGGGTCTCCTGTCACGAACGAACCGTTCGGGGCGTTCGCCAGATTCGCCGCTTTGGTGACACCTGATGGCTTCACCAGGAACAGGACCTTGCTGCTAGCCAGGCTGCCTTCAGCAATGGCTTGGCATAAGGCTTCAACAGTCTGTAGATCAGCAATTGCAGCAGTTTCGACGTAACTAACGCCGTATTGCTGACCATCAGCACGGATCATGGTCAGAGGCAGCCATGGGCTGACATCTTCTGGCCTGCTGAACTCAGTGCCAGGGATGACTTTGTTATTTACCTCTTGGTGCCACTTGACCGTACCTTTCTTGCCTTGGCCATTCCGCTCCCAGGTGATCCGGGTATAAATGCGAACCGTGTCACCGTTATCCCGACGTGGGACAGGGTTAACGATGTCTTCAATCATCCCTGAGGTGATGTCGTCATCGTCGTCTTTCGCACGAACCATCTCCTGAATTTTCTCAGGCAATGTTTCAATGGCCAGCTGCTCGCAGATCACAACTTCCAACGGGTTGCCCATTGGATCCCGCTGACAGACGTAGCGGTTTAGATGAAAACAACGCAGGCCTTCTGGCGCGATATGCAGCAACGCATTACCGCCAACAATTAAATGCAGCAGCGCTTCATGGAAGACAACCCTGTCATTTGACGCTTCGATCTCTCGCAAGACCTGACGCTCAATCTGGCTTAAGGCCTGCTCAAAATCGCTTTTCTGTTCTGGGCTGACACCTTGAGCGTTTAGCTCTGCTTCATCCAATGAGAAGCGAAAGAACTGCTGCGTCGGAGGCAGCAAAGCAAGAAGCATCCGACTGGCAAGGTTCAGCACCCCGCGAGCACCGATGCCATTCCACGGCACCGGGAACGTCTCTTTGGTGTCAGCGACTGGCTCTGAACTGGTGGGGATCAGGTACGGAATCGTCAGCCGAGCGCAAGCTCGACCCCTGCTCAGGTAATAGTCCCTGTCAGAAGCAAGGTCTTCATAGCGTTGCGCTGCGGTTGATTTCATCAGATTGCAAGGTTGGGGCCTGACCCAGCAGAGTTGGACGTACCAGCAGCAGTGCTGATCCTTAGACCAGTGTTCTTAGGCTTCTTCTTGGTGGCAGCTGTTGTTGTTTGAGCGTTGGTTGGCTGATCAGTCATCTGCGCTGACGACGTATAAGACGAAGCGGCAGCAGCCCGACTGCTTTCTTCAGCGGCAGCAGCCCGCGATTGGTATTGCATGGCAAATTCCTGCTGTTGCTGTTGCGCTTGATCCATCTGCTGTTGCAGTGATGCAGAAAAATCTGCAGCCTGCGCTGCGCTTTGCTCCTGATACCGAGCAAGAGCTTCCTCTTGCCGTCGCATGTCTTCCTCGGAAGGGCCGACATATCTGACTTCAGGTTCCCGTGATCCGCCGCCGCCACACATGGTGATGCTCCTTTAGGTGATGTTGAGGCCAGTGCCTTTGGCAGAACTGCTTGCAGAACTGCCAATGCGAAGTGATTTCTTGCCATTGGCAGTGGCAAGCTCGCGTGACTTAGTGCCAATCTTTGGCGATTGAGCAACCTTTTCTGGCGGTGGAGTGCCAATCAAGGTTGCAAGTCTTCTTGCGTCTTCTGCAATGAGCGCTTCGTCTCTGGCATCAGCAATCCTTTCTTGCTCAATTGCCTGCATCGAAGCAGTGTTTTGCCGTAACTGAGATTGATAGTCAGCCTGAAGCTCACGAATCCCGCTATTCATCGATTGCTCGATGGCAGATTTCTGCAGCTCAAATTGCTGGTTGTAAGCGTTGTAATCAGGCTTCTCGATTGTTGCCCTTCGGCCACCACCACCACACATCAGCCGCCCTCCATTTCCATAACGACAACATCTGTTTGCTGATCTATCTGTTTTTGAGCCAGCCATTTCACGACTGATACCTGACCAGCGCGGAACATGATCTCGCGATCACTCCACTCCAGCTCAGGCGCTCGATCAGGGAACTCCGCGGCAAGAGCATCCACAAGCCTCTCATCAATTGGTGGGAGATAAGGCACTCTGCGTCGCCGTAGATATTGCCCATGGTATCTAAGCTTCAGTCAGAAACAAAGAAGTCATGTCTGATCAGCTAGCCAAGCTCAGCGAGATGCACGACCTTGTAATTGATCAAGTACTGGAAGATCTGCACAACGGTGATCGCCGGGCACGTCAAGAAGCAATGGCATTGCTGAAGAACAGCAACGTCACCGCTGTTGCAGCTGAAGGCTCAACTCTCAAGAAGCTTGCTGGCAAGTTGGACTTCTCAGAGATGAGCGACAAGGTTGTGC
>Ga0187217_1000552_pt1 | contig 15612 bp, 18 predicted proteins | sample 15SPOviralmetaG_FD_130165 | JGI IMG/M metagenome (GOLD analysis project Ga0187217, IMG submission 130165) | Marine viral communities from the oligotrophic San Pedro Time Series (SPOT) site, San Pedro Channel, CA, USA - 15 SPOT_SRF_2010-09-15... | ecosystem: Environmental > Aquatic > Marine >... | reverse complement strand
TAAAAACAAGTTAGAGAATTACAAAGAAGAGCTAAGAAGGCAAAAAGTCGCAAGACTTAAAAAAGGTGATACCACTAAAGGTAAGCACATTAGAAAGTTAAAGGCGAAAGTTAAACTGTACGAAGGCTTTTTAAATGATGAGAAAAACACCAATGCAAGATATGTTTACAGAAAATTACAGAAAAACGAGAATTATAGTGTAATGGAAATAGGAGAAAATGACAACCCAAGAACACACCCAAGAGAATGGTGCGACAGAAGAGTTTGCGAGGGTTTTTGGGGGAATGAAGAAGAAGCTAAAAGATGGGTTGCTAAAATGAATGAGGTACAACTGAATTGTGTAAGCGAAGTAATTTAAAATTTAAACAATGAATAAAGAACAATTAGCAAAGTGGCTTCACGATAATTACGAAGAAGTTGCAAAAGAAAAAGACTGGAATACGCAAGAAAATTGCAAGGTAGAATTTGACACTTTGCCTGATGCCAATAAACAGACAATGATTGAGATAGCACAAAGGCTTCTTGATTTTAAATTATTGCGTTTACACTTTGTTAGCAAAACGAAGTGAACGTTTTAATGTTTGCTAACACCCAATAACAAACACCAAAGAGAGATGAACCAACTCGCACCACTCACCGCTGACATCGTAGCGGCCAAACAAGGGCAGCAGATGAGCTCCCTGAACGATGACGACCTCGGGGCGTTCCTGCGCGATGAGGTGAAGAAAGCCCTGAACAGACTGGGCAGAAAACAGATCGACCCCGACGTGCTGAAGATTGCAGTCGAGGACATCGCCAACGACCTCCGCACGAAGTACCGCATCTTGACGATCGAGGAGGTAAGCATCGCCTTCCGGGAGGGGGCGCGAAGGAACGAGGAGCACCTCTTCAGCTCCCGCACCCTCGCCCAATGGCTCGAGACCTACATGAAGGAGATCAGGGTGAAGGCATTCGACCACAGCATCAAGCCAGAGAAGGCACTCCCGCAGGAGACATTTGACCGGGACGAGTTTATCTTGAAGGCCTTCGACCGCTTCAACATCGGAGGCGGGCTGTATGGTGCGGAGCGATTGTATCACCACCTCGAGAAGATGGGCAAGATCGACCTCACCACCATCGAGAAGTGGCAAGCTCTCAAGGACTGCATCGAGAAGGAGATGGAGGACACGGCCAACTGCATCACCAACCCCATCCTGCGAAATTCAGCACGCAAAAGGATGGACGAGCTCAAGGCCGCGAAGCTCGAGCCCACGAAGGCAGAGGAGTGGATCAAGGTGGCAACGATGCGCCACATCGTGGAGGGCTACTTTCGGAAGTGTTACCTGTCAAAGGTGTCACCTGTTTAATTTTTATTTTCACCGACATGACAAACAAGGAAAAGATCGAGACGCTCATCGGGGACGATCAGGAGATGCTCTTCTGGGATGGCCTCGACGACGCGATCATCGGCTTCTGCGACAAGACCATGCGCTGCATCTATTCAGTCACCAAGATACAGGAGGAGCTCGTCAAGCAGGGAATGACCGAAGACGAGGCGGTCGAGTTCTACGAGTACAACATCGCCTGCTCTTACATCGGAGAGCAGACCCCGATCCTGTGCAACGACGGCATCAGCTACCTATGAAACAAGATGAAAGCCGCCTCCAGATGGCCTGCGTGAAATGGTTTCGGATGCAGTACCCGCAGCATCGCAAGCTCCTCTTCTCTGTCCCGAACGGAGGATATCGAAACCTCGCCACAGCCAAACGCATGAAGCTCGAGGGCGTGGTGGCCGGAGTGAGCGACCTCATCCTGCTCATCCCCTCCCACGACTTCCACGGCCTCTGTATCGAAATGAAGACAGCGAAAGGCAGGCAGACCGACAACCAGAAGGAGTGGCAGAGCCATGTCGAGGCTCATGGCTATATTTACGCCCTCGCCAGATCGGTCGAGGACTTTCAGAACATTGTCAGCGATTACCTAAACCAACACAGCAACACATGAACATCAGCGAAAAGTTCACAGACAAGCAGCTCTTTCACTTTGCCCTCCGGGTAAAGTGCGAGCAGGACGACATCCCGCCCGAGGAGGTGGTGATGAAGACAAGGAAGAGGCACATCGTCGAGGCGCGGATGATGATCAGCAAGCTCCTCCTGAAGGAAGGGCTCACGCTCTCCGAGATCGCCCGCTTCCTGAACAAAGACCACGCGACGATCATCCACTACCGCAACCTGCACGACGATCTGATGAAGACCGAGGTGAAGTACAAGCACAAGTTCGACAAGCTCGTCAGCGCGTTCAGGTACGAGATCGTCACAGGCGACGCGCAGCAGTGGCGCGACTTTGTGGACAAGGCCAACGAAGCCTACGATGAGCACGGGTGGGGCGTGGAGATGCTCCAGTTCCTCTACGAGATGAAGAAGCACTAAACAGCAAAGAGAGATGAGTGAGAAGCAAAAACCAATGCAAACACCTTTGAAGGATTTAGAAAAAAGTGCTTTAGAACATTATGAAGAAGCATCAAGTGCTATTCATCATTGGATTAGTGATATCCCTAAAGCAATAAAGTTCTACTACAAATGGAAGCAACTTAATTTTTGGGGCAGACTAAAACTAACCTTTCAAACCAAAGAGAGATAAGTGGCACAATTCGAGAACGAGCGACCCGTCGGCAAGCGTCTGGACTTCTACGCAAGGGAGGAGGCCAACAAGATGCAGGCCTACCTCATCTGCGCGAAGACCGCCCGCAAGTTTTGGAAGATGTTCACGGCGGAGGAGTACAAGATCAGGCGCATCGCGAACTCGGGCGCACCGATCTCATTCGAGGAGTTCAAGGAACACGTTCGCTCCCGAATTGATAACTTTGAGCTGTCAAGGGTGCACCACCTCCACGACCTCATCGAAGAGGGGAAGAAGACGGAAGCCATTGACTATTTTTTCACAAGCAGAAAAGCATGGATAACAAACCAACCGGACTCGGAGATACTATCGAAAAAATCACGGAGGCGACGGGGATTAAGCAGGTGATCAAACGATTCACGAAGGCCACGGGCATCGACTGCGGCTGTGACAAGCGCAAGGAGATTCTGAACGAGATGTTCCCCTACCAGAAGCCCGCCTGCATGAACAGAGCACAGCACTCCGTCTGGCATGATTTCAAGGAGAACAGAGGGCAGAAGATCACCTCCCCCGAGCAGGAGATGGTGGCGCGGATGCACTCCGACCTGTTTCACCACAAGTTCACAAAGCCCTGCACCTGTTCGCCCAAGAAGTGGAACGAGTGGATCAGAGACATCGACCGCATTTTTGACACATATGGAAAGACGACCACTAAAGACGCTTAAAGCGAACCCCAACAACCCGAGGGTGATCAGGGACGAGAAGTTCAAGAAGCTCGTGAAGTCCATCAAGGAGTTCCCCGAGATGCTCGAGGCTCGCCCGGTAGTGGTGAACCCCGACATGGTGGTGCTTGGTGGCAACATGAGGCTGAAGGCACTCCGCGAGGCAGGGGTCGAAGAAGCTCCCGTGTACGTCGCATCGTGGGATGAGGTCAAACAGCGGCAGTTCATCATCAAGGACAACGTCGGCTTCGGGGAGTGGGACTGGGATGCCCTCGCCAACGAGTGGAACGAGGAGGAGCTGCAAGAGTGGGGGCTCGACATCCCGGGCTTCGAGGAGATGCAGGAAGTGCTCGAGGCAGAGGAGGACGACTTCAATGTCCCTGACGAGATCAAGACCGACATCGTACCGGGCGACCTCTTCGAGATAGGAGAGCACCGCCTGCTGTGTGGGGATTCGACGGACTCCGACCAAGTGGCGAAGCTGATGGATGGCAATCTCTGGCATCTACTGTTTACGTCTCCCCCATACAATCAAGGAGATTCTATGGGCAACCTTATGCACACAAAAGGACTCGGAGTGGGTAAAAAAAATAGCAGGCTCTATACAGATAAAAACTCAGACAATCGAACATCAGAAGAGTATTTTCAATTCAGCATTGATATTTTAACAACAGCCTCAATACATAAAAATGAAAGCCATTCTGTCGCATGGAACATTGCGTACAACTCAAAGTCAAGAGATGATTATGGTAAAATTGTTTTTTCTGAAAAAAATCCCTTTAGAGTTAAAGAGACTATTGTCTGGGACAAAACGCATTCCATAAACCTGCCGCAGGTAGGGATATACAGCCGAAGGTGTGAATTCATTTTTATCATGAGTGACGGATTGAAATATCGAACGAGTCAAGAGTACAATGACTGCCGTTGGAATTATTACGAAATAAAATCTGCCGGGGCACAAATCACAGGAGAGCAAATTGAACACAGAGCCGCTTTTCCTGTGGAGCTTGCCTTTAGAGTTATCTCCGAGCTATCTCTGGATTCAGATAACATATACGAGCCCTTCCTCGGCAGCGGGACGACAATGGTGGCAGCTCATCAGCTCGGGCGCAAGTGCTACGGGATGGAGCTCGATCCGAAGTATTGCCAAGTGATCGTGGACAGGATGCACAAGCTCGACCCCTCGCTCCAGATCAAGCGAAACGGCCAACCCTACGAGGCCAACAAAACAGAGACACAACAATGAACGAAGGCGGCACACCCGAGAACCTCAAGCCCTTCAAAAAGGGAGAGAGCGGGAATCCTAAAGGACGACCAAAGGGCTCGCGCAACCGCAGCACCATCGCCCGCGAGTGGCTCGAGGTCACGCAGTACATCACCAACCCCATCACAGGCGAGAAGGAGAAGCTCGAGCAGCAGGACATCATGACGCTCGCCATCATCAAGAAGGCACGCGACGGAGATGTGAACGCCTACAAAGCCCTAATGGATTCAGCCTACGGCCAACCGCTTCAGCAGATACAGCAGGAGGTATCCAAGATCGACGAGATCGAGATCATCATCAAAGAGGCCGATGACTTTTGAAACTGCGCCTTGAGACATCTGGGCTCTTCAGGAAGAACCTCGAGGCCACCGAGTCAATCGTCGTCAATCAGGGCGGCAGCCGATCGGGGAAGACGTACAGCATCCTTCAGGTGCTCATCATCAAAGCCCACCAGACAACAGGCAAGACGTTCACCATCGCAAGGAAGACCCTCAAGAGCTTACGCTCCACAGCGATGCGCGACTTCTTCGAGATATTGGAGAAGGCCGGGATGTACGACCAAAGCCTTCACAACAAGAGCGACAACATCTACTTCATCAACGGCAACCGCTTCGAGTTCATGGGGATGGACGACCCCCAGAAGAAGAGGGGGGCGAAGAGGCACATCCTCTTTTGCAACGAGGCGAACGAACTGGCGAAGGAGGACTTTCTTCAGCTCGAGCTCCGAACGACCGAGCAGATATTCATCGACTTCAACCCGTCCGACGAGTACCATTGGCTGTATGAAGACGTGATCCCTCGCGCCCACTTCATCAAGAGCACATACCAGAACAACCCCTTCCTCGATGCCCTCACCATTCAGCGCATCGAGAGGCTCAAGGAGACAGACCCGCAAGCGTGGCAAGTGTACGGCCTCGGAGAGCGAGCAATCAGCCGCGACAACGTCTTCACCTTTGATGAGCGCGACATCCCGAAGGAGGCGAAGCTGATGAGCATGGGCATGGACTTCGGGTTTACCAACGACCCGACCGCCTTCGTGGAGGTGTGGCAGGATGGGGACGACGTATGGATCAGGGAGCGCATCTACCGCACCGACATGACCAACCAAGACATCGGGCGCGAACTGGCGAACCTGAACATCGATAGACGCGACGCCATCTACTGCGACAGCGCAGAGCCCAAGAGCATCGAGGAGCTGCGGAGGATGGGGTGGAATGTGCGCCCCGCAGACAAGGGCAAGGACAGCGTGAACGCAGGCATCCAGTTGATGAAGACCTTCAAGCTGCACGTCGAGCCGTCGAGCACCAACCTCATCAAGGAGCTGCGCAATTACAAGTGGACAAAAGACAAGGACGGGCGCAACCTGAACAAGCCAGTCGATGCTTTCAACCACGCCATCGACGCGACCCGGTACGCGATCTTTTCCAAGGTGGGCAAGCCGAATCATGGGAAGTATCATCTGCGCTGAAAAAAAAGTTTGCGATTTATTTGGTGGTGTTGAAAAGAGTTTCATACATTTGAAGTGTCAAACAATAACAACCAAAAACAAACACCATGACAACTTCAAACTTTTCCGACCTCAACACCAACGAAACTCAAGTTCTTCTTGCAATCGCAAAGGCATCTGACTACAACGGAGGAGACTTCACATACGCCAAAGAGATCGACAACGATGACCTCGGGGAGATCACAGAACGCCAACTCAAGGGATATATCTCACAACTCGTACAAAAAGGTTACATCTTTTGCGCACAGGAAGGAGGTCAAATCGTGGCAAGCAGCAAGGTAGACTTCCTCACCGAGTACCTCGGATGATAATCCAAACAGACCAAGCCCCTCCGGGGGCTTTTTTAGTTTAAGGGGGCACGAGCCCCTTTTTCTATCTTTGCACATACCCCTGTGCAAATGCGCGAGATTAAAGTCATAGTCCCCACCTCGTGGGAGGACATCACCCTCGAGGCTTACATGAAGTTCAGCGCGATCGACACCGACGCGAAGGAGGAGTTCATCCAAGTGAAAGCCCTCGCCTACTTCTGCGGCATCAACGAGCTCGACGCGATGGACATGAAGGTGAAAGACCGCGAGGCCATCATCGCCCAGATTCTTGAGGTACTCAACAGAGAGCCCGAGTTCACGCAAGCCTTCAGCCTCTTCGGCAAAGACTACGGCTTCCACCCGAACCTTGACGAGATCACCTTCGGGGAGTTCATCGACCTCGAGAAGTACCAGTACAACATGGAGAGCCTCGACAAGATCATGGCGATCCTTTACCGCCCCATCGTGCGCAGCATGGGCGACCGCTACGAGATCGAGCCCTACAACGCGGACGGGGACAGCGAGGTCATCAAGAAGATGAGCGCAGGGACGGCCATCGCAGCCTTGCTTTTTTTTTATCGAGTCGGAACTCATTTGTCGATGCATATCCTGAAATCTTTGAGCCCCGAAGCGATGGAGGCATCGGAGGGGACAACTTCCTCAAAAAGTGGGGGTGGTTTGCAGCGATCCATCGGCTTTGCGACGGAGACCCTACAAGAGCTGATTCCATCACATCACTACCGCTTCATCGAGCGCTGTTCTGGCTTGCTTACGAGAGCGACAGGGATGAATACGAACGAAGAAGACTAAAGCAGGCACATGGCTAATTTTTACAGAATCACCGGACAGATCAGGCAGGCGATCGAGGCGACGAGCAGGGTCAACACCATCACCTTCGGCAACCTCGGGGACGTTGATCTGAACAAGCAGAACATCTATCCGATCGCCCATATCACCCCGGAGAACTGCACCATGAACGGAGCGACCTCGACGTGGAGCTTCAACATCAGCATCTTCGACCAAGTAGATTTTAACAAGGACGACGTGCGGGATGTGCCTGTCTCCTTCCACGGCACGGACAACGTACAGGACATCTTGAACGATACCGCCCTCACCTTCCACATCTGGCTCGATGAGTTCAGGAGGGGAGACCGCCACGCGGACAACCTTCAGCTCGAGGGAGGGGTAACGCTTCAGAGCTTCCTCGAGACGCAGACGAACAGCCTCGCAGGATGGAGCGCGACGATCAGCATCACAGCACCAAACGCAACGACGACCGATGGCCTCTGCTAAATTCCCACGGCTCGAGGAGGTGCTGACCGAAATGGGCGACTGGGTCGTCAAGAAGGCGAAGCAGAACCTCGGAGCACGGCAGACACGGAAGAACGTCCGCGCCACATGGAAGAACGGCAGGCCGACGGGCTTCGAGTTCAAGAAAGCGCAGCGCGACCTCAAGGCATCGGGCAGGCTTCAAAAGTCCCTCGGCTACGAACTCAAGGAGGACGGCCAGAGCATCGTGGTCAAATACAAGGGGCTCGACTATGGCTTCTACTTGGACAGAGGCCGTTATCCATTCATGAAGGGCGTGGCGCAGGGGAGAGGCATCCCGCCCGCGAAGATGAGGGACTGGATCGAGGCAAGCAGGATACAGCCCCGCGACCTCACGACCGGGCAGTTCATCGAGAAGACGGAGAGCAACATGAGGAGCATGGCCTTCCTGATGAACAGAAAGATCAAGTGGTTCGGCATCGAGCCCACCCACTTCTTCAGCGAGCCGGAGGAGCAGGCGCGTGACAAGTATGAAGCGAAAATAATTGAAGCCTTTGAGGAGGACATCAGAAACCAAGTGACAGCATGAGCTTAGAATATAGAGAGCAACCCGGTGGGACGATCTTCGCCCTCTCGCCTACGATTTACCACGTCCGAGAAACCGACAGCGCGGTCGTGGCAGAGACGAACTTCCGCTATGTGCTAAAGGTGTTCATCTGGAGCGGAGACAACCCCGGAGACAAGCCCGGCACGGCCACCTTCACCCTGTCCAAGCTACCCGACAGCAACAGCGTGGGCATCTTCGATATTAGCCAACTGATCAGAAGCTCGCTGCTTTTTGAAGAGCCCGACGCGCTGCTGAATGCCAATACCACCCATGTGAATGACAACACCGCAGGCGTGGCGGTGTGGGTGCAATGCACGGCAACTTTCACAAGCGACGACACCCCAAGCCCTCCGACTTTAAGCTCGGGCACGCGCCTCGCAGTTCGTGGCTTCACCAAGTATTCGCAGGGCGTGAACTCAACCCACAGCTCAAGGGCAACGATGAGCAACTTCATCGACGGGCTCGTCATCCCGAACAGCCTCCAGTTCACGACCTCCTTCCTGACCGCCACCATCGACAACCTCGTCATCGAGGGGGAGCACGGCATCGACTACGCCATCGACATGACGGGCAAGGACACCACCGAAAGCACCGAGAGCCTCGTCCATGTGATGCTCGGCTCTGATCTCTACGGCCAGACGCTCGAGAAGAGGAGGCAAGACATCATCGCAGACAGCGGGACGGTCGAGTCGTTTTCCTGCGTTTACAGCTACGCAACGCAATACAATGACACCTACACCATCGTCGCCAAAGATGGCGCAGCAGAGCAGCGGAGGATGAGCGTGGAGGTGGCCTGCGCAGACAGATACACGCAGTTCTTCATTGGCTTCCTGAATCGCTTCGGAGCTTATGACTACATTCCCGCGCTCAAGGCAAGGGAGGACAGCGCGACCTTCGAGCGGAGGGAGTTCAATAACAGCTACCTCAACAGCACAGCCCTCGCGGTGAGCTACACAGACACCGAAGGCACGGAGCGCATCTTCGAAGCAAACGGACAGGAGAGCATCACCATCAACACGGGCTATCAGCCCGAGGACATCTGGGAGATGATCACCGACATGATGCAGAGCGAGAAGGTCTTCCTCGTCGATGGCACGAACATCACCCCCCTGATCCCCTCGAGCGGAGACGTGGCGAAGCAGAAGCACATCAACAACAAGCTCGTCAACTACACCCTCGCCTTCCGCGTGGCCAATGACCTGAAGAACATGGTGACGATATGAGCAGGGTCTCGCTAATTATTGGAGGAGTCACCGCTGACCTGTACAAGGGGGAGGACATCACCCTCGTCAAGCAGGCGAAAGACCTGACCGACCTCGGGGCGACGCGGACGGACTTCTCGCGTCCCTTCACCATCCCTGCGACAGACACGAACAACGGCATCTTCGAGCACTTTTACAACCTCGACATCGACGACCCCTACCCAGTACACAACAAGGCAGAGGCATCGATCAACGTCAAGGGCGTGCAGATATTCGAGGGCGTGCTCGAGCTGATGAATGTGACCCTGAAGAACAACATCCCCGACAGCTACGAGGTGAACTTCTACGGAAGGAACAAGCAGCTCACCACCCTCTGGGGGGATGACACCCTTCAGGACATCGACTTCAACCTCGACCACGCGCTCACCTCCACCAACGTCAAGGCCTCATGGAGCGGAACGCTTCAGAGCGGAAAGGTGCGTTATCCTGTCATTGACTTCGGAGCAAGGCCGAGCGGTGCATTCACTTACAACACGCAGGTCTTGTTCAACGCCTCAAACATTGGGCAGGCAGGCGGAGCGATCAGCCCCGTGGAGCTACGCCCTGCCGTTCGCCTGAACGAGGTAGTCGAGAACTGCTTCACCCACATCGGCAAGACGCTGACCATCGACAGCAACATCGACGACGATGACCTCTACATGATGGGCATGGAGACCGAGGGCACAATTCAGCGCGACCACGACGGACGCTTCGAGGCCATCAAGGAGAGCATCAGCTTCAGCGTGGTGCTAAATGACACCAACGACCTCACAAGCTACGACACCGAGGTCAGCGACCCCTCGAACCTGTTCAACACCACAACGGGGCAATATGACCCCAGAGGCTCGGGCACATACACCTTCGAGTTCAGCTTCACAAACTGGTCGCTCGTTCCCTTCGAGATTCGCCTCGTAGACCCTTCGGGGAACATCCTGCCGGGGGCGATCATCCCGGTCACCATTGGGCAGGCAGCGCAGACGCATCAGATACAGACGCTCATCTCCTACGGCTCGGCAAATGTGCTCGTTCAGCTCCGCGCATTACAGGCGGGGACATTGAGCTTTGACGACTTCACCTTCTCCTGCGTGGATGCTGTCAAGCTGTTGGACGACCCGACCATCCTCATCGAGGAGACGATGCCAGATATGCGCATCCAGAAGTTCATCAGCGGGGTGCTCGAGATGTTCAACGCTGTGATCACTACGACGGACGGAGTGGCCTATACGATGACCAACCTCACGGACTACCTCAACGCGGGGAGCACAAGAGACTGGACGAACAAGATCGACACGTCGGTCTTCAAGGTGGACAAGATAGAAGTGCCGGACGCTGTGGAGCTCAAGCACGCAGAGACAGATGACCTCGCGAACAACGAATACCGCAGCGCATTCGCCCAAGACTATGGCGCAGTCGATTATGAGAACGGGGGCATCTTCGACTTCACCTCTGGCGAGATAAGCGTCGAGACCCCCTTCGCCATCTTCCCCACCACGCTGCTCAACATGGTCAGCGGAGCGGGAGCGAATGCAGGGGCGACAGACCTCGAGATATACAGCTTCACGGACAGCGACGGCAAGAGCATGAAAGTGCCCCTCTCGCTGTTCTACTTCGCGGGCTATCAATCGGTCGGCAATTCATGGTATTTCAACGAGGGCACAGGGCTAACCTCGAACGCGGTGCAGCAGACGAGCTTCCCTTTCTTCCGATCCTTTGACGCACGCCCTGCGGTGACAGCGACCAACACGATCACCTTCTCCTCCGTATCGGACGAGAACAACGTGACCCCGATCAACACCTTCTTCGCAAGATACTGGAGACCACACCTCGACCGCATCTTCAACCCTGCCATGAGGAGAGTGCAAGTGACTGCCTACCTCGAGACCACCGACTGGCTCGACCTCGAGATGAACGACACCATCCAGATCGCGACGCGCCCCTACAAGATCGAGAAGATAAGCTACAACATGACGCAGGGGAGGGCGACGCTCGACTTGTTCACCTACGACGTGAAGGCGACAGCGACCCCAACCATCGGAGACGACGGAGGGGTGACGTGGGACATCACTCCCACGAATCAAGACCTGAAGATATACGGGGTGAACAGATCGGGGAGCTCCTACTTCAAGCAGCTCGACCCCATCCGCAGGGGCAGGAGTCAGCAGCAGAGGAACACCCAAGCCCTCGAGCACTTGACCTTCCTCGCCACGCCTCGGGTGTTGGACATGATCATCAACACGGACGAGAGCATCAGCATGACGACGAGCTACCAAGAGATCGGAGGCTACGACACAAGCACCTTCGACCATTGCACCTGCTTCACGAAGAACCTCACGACGGGGCGGTTCACGCAGAACGACAACTTCATCACCGAGGTCATCTTCCACGCCTCCTTCACCAATGAGACGACGAAGGACATCCAGTTCGCCATCCTTGTGAACGGGGTCGAGACTAACTTTGTAGCGTTCGAGCCGAACGGGTCGAGCGAGGTGATGCTTGTGGGGCTGATGAATGTGTTCAAGGAGGACACCATCAGCATCGGCATCAAGAAGGTGGCAAGCGGTAACGCCACGCTCACAATCGCAGACGCTTCATTCATAGTCAAAAGAGCATGATCACGGAAATCATCAAGCTGCTCCAGATGGAGGAGCACAAGGGAATAAGTAAAGACGTTGAAATCGCGAAGGGGAGGCACTACCTCCCGACCACATGGAGGGGCGCGGTGAAGGCTATCAAAAGAATGACATGGCGAACGAAGTAATCATCGAGCTCATCGCCCGGACGCAGGCAGCCGAGGGCAAGATCAAAGACCTCGAGGGGAAGCTCAACGAGACGAAGAAGACCACCGAGGACGCGACAGCAGCCACGAAGGGCATGACCAATCAGCTCGACAAGATGACGGGCGGGGCGGTGACAGCCTTCAGGGGCATCGTGAACGGAGCGAAGAGCGGGGTCGTGGCCATGACCACCCTGAAGGGAGCAATCGCAGCCACAGGCATCGGCCTGCTCGTCGTCGCTGTGGGGTCATTGGCGACCATGTTCAGCAAGACGCAGGAGGGCGCGGAGATGTTCAACAAGATCACCGCAGGCATCGGGGCGACCATCAACGTAGTCATCGACCGCATCAGTATGCTCGGCAAGGCTGTCACTTTAGTGTTAAAGGGACAGTTCAGAGAAGCCGCAGAAGTGGCAAGAAACGCGATGAAGGACTTGGGGGATGAGGTAGAAAGAGAGACAAGGCTCGCCATCGAGCTCGCAGAAGCCACAGATCAGCTCGAAAAGAAGGAGGCTGAGATGATACTCACCTCGGCAAAAAGAAGGGCGCAAATCGAAGATTTAAGGCTTGCCGCTGAAGACCAAACAAAGAGCAGAAAGGAGCAGGCCGCAGCACTCCGCGAAGCCATACGTCTCCAGAGGGAAGAAGCAGACGAGCAGATCGCCATCGCAAGGGAACGTGCCCGGATTATTGCCGAGGAGGTGGCCATGAGCAAGAGCCTGACCGAGGACATCAAGAGGCAGAGGGAGGCCGAGGCTGAACTCTTCGACCTTGAGAGGCGCAGGGACAAGCGACTGAAAGAAATGATCACCCGCCTAAACTCATTAAGCAAAGCCGAGCAGCAGCAGACGCAGAGCATCGAGGACAAGATCAAGGCCATGAAGGAGGCCATCGCAATGGAGGAAGAGGACGAGGCGATCATGGAGGAGAACTTCAACGCAGAGCTCGACCGACAGATTGAGATGGATAAGGCGAGGAAGAAGGCACACCTCGAGCGCATCGACGAACAGATCAAAGAAGGGCAGATCGCGGAGCAGATCGCCAAGCAGAAGCAAAGGACAGAGGAGCAATTTGCAGAAGCAAGGGTCGCCCTCGCACAGACTGGACTGAATGTCATCGGGGAGATATTCGGACGAGAGAGCGCAGCGGGGAAGGCCGCAGCCATCGCCTCGGCAACCATCGACACATACAAGGCATTCACGAACGCCCTCGCGAATACACCCCTGCCACCTCCCGGGCCACAGATCGCGGCAGGCTTGACGCTCGCCTCGGGCTTCGCACAAGTTCGCAACATCTTGAGCACTCCAGTCCCCAACGGATTCGGAGGCGGTGGCGGTTCAGCAGCAGGCAGAGGGGGGGCACCCACGCCCACCATGCCGAACGTCTCCATCTTGGGGGGTAATGAAGCCATGACGCAGGCCACCCGATCGCTCGCCCAGTTCGGAAAGAAGCCCACCCGCGCCTATGTGGTCAGCGGTGAGATGACAGACAACCAAGCACTGGACAGAAGAATCGAACGAAACGCCTCATTCGGATGAAAGCAAAACTGAAGACAATCCTCGAAAGCTACAGCGACTATCCTGAAGCCGTAAGCAACAACGCCAAGCGGGGCATCGCCCTGAACGCTCGGGTCAAGAACAAGTGCGCGACGCAGACCGGGAAGGTCAGAGCGCAGCAGCTCGCACAGGGCAAGCCCATCACCGAGGAGACGATCCGACGGATGTACAGCTATTTGAGCAGAGCCGAAACCTACTACGACGAGAGCGACACCAAAGCGTGCGGGACTATCTCGTATCTGCTATGGGGAGGCAAGGCGGGGAAGCGGTGGGCAGCGTCCAAGCTGAAGGAGCTCGGCATCGAACTGGCAGAGATCGGAGAGCGTGGAGGCATCAAGCGAAGCAAGAAAGCACCCAAGAGCGACACCAAGAACCCGAACCCAAAGAGGGGCAGCGAGAAGAACAAGCCCGGAGCAGCAGCAACCACCCGAGGGCTCAAAGTACCCGAGGCAGCAGAGAAGGCACTCCAGAAGAAAGCGGACGACTTCAATGAGCGATACAAAGAGAAGCTCGGCTATGGGGTCACGATCGCCATGCTTCGCGCTGTATACCTCCGAGGGGTGGGCGCATTCCAGACATCCCACAGCCCTGCGGTGAAGAGTCAGGAGCAATGGGCGCAGGCGCGAGTGAACGCGTTCCTGTATATCGTCCGAACAGGCAGACCAGAGAACAAGAAGTACACGGGCGACTTCGACCTCTTACCAAGCAAGCACCCGAAAAGCCCAAAGAACAAGAAATGAGCTATCAGAAACCCATCGGCAACAAGTCCCTCACATGGGGGCGTTCAGGCAAGAGAGGAGGGCGCAGGGCGTGCCTCTGCGAAGATGACACCTAAAAGATCGAATGCTGTCAGGGCTATCTCCTGAACCAAGGCATCGGGGACGTGTACGGAGGTAATGACTAATTTTGTAGCATGAAGATCATCGAGCTGATAATGATGGAGGACGAGAAGCGTGCCGGAGTGGACACGATCAGCCTCGTCTACGACCCCGCGATCGAGGAGAACTTTGTCGCCTTATCCAAGCAGCAGGAGGGCAGGGTCGCCCTCTCCTCCGAGTATATGCGCATGACCTTGAGCGACGCAGACAAGCGAATCGTGACAGGGGCGGCACTCGTCCCGAACAAGCCCATCTACCGCAACGACGGAGGGGATGAGTATTACATCTACTTCAGCAAGGACACCACCCGCAAGGCATCGGAGAGCTTCCTGAAGAACGGCTACCAGAGGAGCACCAACCTCGAGCACGAGGAGGGCGACAGGCTGAAGGGGGTCAGCGTGGTCGAGTCTTGGATCATCGAGGACGAGGTGAACGACAAGAGCAAGTTCTACAAGATGAACCTCCCCGTCGGCACTTGGATGGTATCGATGAAGATCGACAACGATGAGGTCTGGAAGGAGTACATCAAGGAGGGCAAGGTTCGCGGCTTCTCGATCGAGGGGTGGTTCGTCGATAAGATGAAGACCAAGGCGCAGCCAAAGACCGAGCAGGCACGCTTGAAATAAAAAAAGAGGCCGAAGCCTCTCAAAGAAAAAAGCCCCGGAGGGCTTGGTTTTATTTTGTCGCTTTGTAGCCCGATCTGTAAACCCAGTCACTTTTGCCGTTTTCTTTATTGAGCTTCCACCCTGCGCTTGTCTGAAATTTAGTTCCCGCGAAGAGGTCGAGGTGCTTCTGAACAAAGTCGATCGAGAACGCTGTATAATTTTTGAAAGTGCTGCCCTCGTAGTTAAAGGGATGCGCCTCTTCCCACATGGCTGTGGCATCCTTT
>Ga0187217_1000550_pt1 | contig 15659 bp, 14 predicted proteins | sample 15SPOviralmetaG_FD_130165 | JGI IMG/M metagenome (GOLD analysis project Ga0187217, IMG submission 130165) | Marine viral communities from the oligotrophic San Pedro Time Series (SPOT) site, San Pedro Channel, CA, USA - 15 SPOT_SRF_2010-09-15... | ecosystem: Environmental > Aquatic > Marine >... | reverse complement strand
CCCCCAAACACAAAAATTTTACAAACAGATTAATATTTGTAAAATTTTTATAGTTATTTTTATTAATAGATGAGCAATCCAACTATTACAGGGGATTCATCAAATGTGAACATTTTAAATGCAGATCTAGTTGCCTCACAGGACGTTTACTGCAACAAAGTATACAATTCTAACTATGTGTCCAATGAGAGTGACTTGGACAACGCGACCGCTACAAATCATCATGGAATGACAATGCATGTACATGGAACAGGTGCACTTTACTACGCACATGGCGGACAGTGGAGAAAACTTCTTACTGATACAAGTGGGGGTTCGGTATCGGGGTACAGTGACCCTCTTCACGGTGTAGCATATTCTGGTGATGGAGGAAATCTTTCTAATGTTTTCACATTGTCATCTTCAACTTCTTTAACTGGAAGTGAGGCGTCTGGTATATATTACCCAACACTGCACCAATCTGGTAAAATTCAGAGGAAAGATACTAATCTTACTTGGGAACCGTTGACACAGAAACTAACTGCTGGATTTTTTGTAGGTGATGGGGGTCTTTTATCAAATGTATCAGGAGGGGGAGGAGGTACAACTCCTACTCTTCAACAGGTTACAGACCAAGGTTCAAGTATTACCGGTGACATAACTGCAAACGCATTTTTTGATTCAAACGGTATTATTGTGTCAGGTGGAGGTGGCGGTGGAGGAGGAAGTGTAACCATAGAAACTACACCAACCGAAGTATTCCCAAGCAATGTTCTTACTGTGAACATGGCCAGTGGAGGTTACAAGACATTTACCGCAAACATAAATCAGGGGATCGATACATTTACAGTTCAGAATCACACCGCAGGTTCACAAGGCATCGTATATTTGCGTTCTAACACAGCAACCAGCATAACAATAAACGGAAAAACAAGTGGTCTAGCAGGTTCAGGAGTTATAGTAGGTTTTGATGATATTGTTTTAGAAAACACGAATTATGCGATTTTTTCATTCACAAGTGATGGTTCTAATGTATTCACAAACGCAGTGAAATATCCATCTGGTGTTATATCCGGTATCCCTACGTTCCAACAGATAACATCCATTGATCCGTCTACGACCAATCGTGTTATATTGCAAGGTGGAATGGTAACAGGAAATGTAGCTTCAAATGTAGAGGTATTATCAAATACACTCAATCTTGATCTCGGGGGTCTAAGTTACAAAACATTTACATGTGATGCGTCAAATGATATAACAGGTATTAATATTACAAATGATATAACTGGAACACAGGGTATTGTATTTATAAATGCAACAACTGACTTAACAGTAAACGGTAAAACAAGTGGTCTAAATGGCTCCGGTATCAATGTATCGTTTGACGACATGGAAGTTTCTTCTGGTGAAAAGGCCTTACTAGTGTTCACAAGTGATGGAACTGATAGATATTTTAACACAGTCAAATATCCAAGTACAGCTCCATCGGTAGCTACACCAACTTCTAATCTTGATCAAGTTGTCACCAAGGGTAATGTAACTTCAAATACCCTAACAGTTGGTGGTCTCACTGCAACCGCAAACGTCGATGCGGGTAACAGTTACGTTTCTGGGACTGTTACAGCTGGATCATTTGTTGGGGACGGCTCGAGTCTTACAAATCTTCCGTCAACTGTACCATCTAGAAAGTTTATTGAAGTCTATACCAACTCTGTTCAAGGGGGTATAACAACTAATTATGTAAAAATACCATATTCGCTAACACGGCGTAGTTCAGGTTCAAATGATTTTACGCTTAGTAGCTATTCTGTAACAGTTAAGAATGCAGGATATTATCTTATTAATTATTCTGCATCAACGTATGTTACAAGTAGCACTAGTAACAGAACAACTTCAAAAGCCGCTCTACATATAAATAACAATTGGACAGCAGGCACTAGTGGTTGGATGTACAATAGAATGCAGACATATGGTCACAATTCTTGTTCTAGAACAATGATTTTTCTATTGAATGCGAACGATGTTATTGATATTCGCGTTATAAGACAGTCTGGTACAGATACAATAGGCACGATAAGTCATGGGTGTGGACTAACTATAATGGATCTGTGATTCTAAAAAAACACAAGCACCTTGTGAACCTCTAGGCGTACCATGAGGGCGATCTTTTCTTCTTCGGTTAGATTGTTCCAATTACATCCTTGATCTACGAGAACAAACCGAAAACATTCATATATCAGAAGTTTCTCATTTGTAAAAGGACTCGTGTGATTCTTCTCAACATAGTAAAATGCCCGAAGGGCTGCAATGCTCGCTGGACGTGACATCTGTTTTCCGAAGATTGTCATGACAGGAACATCTTCCACGCGATCACAAAAATCCTCAACATACTGAACAAGTTGTTCAGCCATTTTATCATAATAAAGTTTTTAGTTTTTATTATGATAAAACTATTCTAGAGGATGAACAAATTATAAAAAGAATCCCATACAATTTCAAGAAAGATTGTCAATAACATTAAGGACAAAACTGAATCGAGTTCCAGGGTTTTTCACCTTCGATAAAATCCATAATCCAATTGGCTATGACAATCTCATCATCTGCATAGCGTCGATCCGCATCTGCATAAATGTACCCAAGGTCCCTGGCATCTAGTTTTAGATACATGTCATCTGTACGTTTTAATCCAAATGATAGAACAGCTTGAACCTCTTCATGACTGTGAGCCATATAAAGCCTTGGTATATACTTACACTTCTTAAATTCTCTTTTATAAATATCAACAAAGTATGGGAAGTCTTTAAGAACTTCCATCAATACTTTTAAGTAAATGTTTGATGTCTTTTTCTATAGAACATACTTTTCCATGAATATCGAAAATGACACTGTCGTGATCACGTGCGCGTTTTTCAGCTTGAGCAACTCTTATACCGAGTGATTCTATTGTTTCACTGTGTTTACCCGCTTGATACACGAGAGCGCCAAGAGTTAAACCTGTTGATATCATTCCTGCTATCGTCTGCTGATTCATTCATCTGTTAAATATCATCAATATTTATTTCTTGTTGTTCTGGAGACATATTCAGACTTGTTTTCAGAAGTTTGTCAAATGTGAAAAGTTGTGATTGACACGAATAAACCTTTTCTGTAGTTTTCACTATTTCTTCAATCTTCTCTTTGTAATTTTTTAGTTTTAACACTGCTGTAGACAGTGCAACCGAAGTGCTGATTATTATAGTTACAACTCCCGTGTAAACCTGTGGATTAAACATCAGAGATATACTCTCGATGAGTGTTACACCTGTCGAAGCAAATATATTGTAAAATGTAAATCTATCGTAGTATTTTTTGTATTTCAGATAAAAATAATTCAATTGATCAGAAAATTCTTGGAGATCAGTCTCCAGATCATTTATCTTTTTTAGGATGTAAACATTGAATCGAGTCTTTTTGTCATTTGAGATATTAAGTTTGTATATCTTCTCATCAAGAGAGTGTGTATTTATTTCACCAAGTTCATAATGCATGTCTACATACGGCGTCTTAAAAAACTCTTCTAGTTTCTTTTCTTCTTTGATGTTTTTCACCTTCTTCTTTTTGTAATTAATAATATCTGAATCACTAACAATGAGCGGGGATGACTTTATTATTTCGTTATAGAATTTTAAAATTTTCATAAATCTTTTTAGAATTTCCTTTTCACTGTGAACGGGAATATACTGTTCACTGTGCTCCGACATTTATAATAGAGACATGTCAAAAATCAGGAGGACTATGCGCGGATGGTTGTTGTCGCTGGGTGTACCAAAATATTCCACCAAAGAAAATCATAAGAGGAACAATAAGTTTCCATAGTGGTATCTTATCACTAGATTTCTCAACCGGTTGTACAATCTGTGGCGGAGGCATTTCTCGTATGTGCCTAGAGAGTTCTTCAATTGCCTTCTCGAGTCGATCAGGTTTTGGTGCTTCGTGGTCGATTGTGGTTACCTCCAATATCATATACCATCCACAATTTTCTTGTAAAGCTAGTCTCTCTCTCAAAAATCCACCCAATTGTGTCTGTTTTATAGTAAGTTTCGGGAGAGAAATAGGATTAAAATATCTCGAAGCGGTCTTATTATGACTTGGGTCAACAGACTGGTCATGTGACAATGTTTCCGGGGATGAAACAGATGTTGTTCTGTCAATAGGGATTCGCGCGAACAGAGTTCCAAACTCTTGGTCAAGAATTTGACCCCGCGTCGGTATCTCGTCTATCTGTACATCTATTACATATGCTCCTGTATAAACGTTGGATTGTATAGTTGCAACATGATAATCAATCAATCGGACACCAATAACATCTGTTAGATTTTCTAGAAATATCTTTGAGTCATGTGATCTCAAATCAAAGACACAATTATCAACTGTTCCTGAAGTTCTTTGATTTGAATCAAGGGATATAAGCTGAGTCTTTTTAGGAACATTTTCAAAGTTCATTATTAATTAACATATATTCTTTTATTCTGCACTTGTCCCCGAGGCACCTTTGGGACCTCGCTGACCTTTAGGGCCTTCTGGGCCAGGTAGTCCTTGTTCGCCGGGAGGTCCGGGAGGACCGGGAGGACCGGGAGGACCGGGAGGACCCTGTACTGGCGAATTTTGTGTAGCAATGGCGGTCTCTAGGGCTTCCGCAAAAACTTTTAGAGTTTCTAGAAGATCAGTGCGGAGGACCTTTGGTGAATTCTCAAGTTCGCTAAGTTTGTTCTTGACAGACTCCATTATATATTAAAAGATACAATATTTTTTAAGTAAATGAAGGTGGTTGTTCACTCAACTCTTTCAGGAATTGGACAAGTTTGTCTGAAGTATTGTAAACTACTTGGTATACGCCCTAGCAAACCAGATGACAATTTTGAAGGAGAAGACGTATTCATGTTCTGTTTACCTATCCCGGAGCATCTTGAACTTATGGATATTATCAAGAAAGTGTCCAAGAGTTATAAGTTTATGACTGTGTGTGAAACAGAAACAGTCCATCCTGTGTATGGAAAAATGTTTGAAATATCCCCTACATTCTATGTTCCAAGTAATTTTTGTAAAAAGATTCTTGAAAAACAGTTTCCTCGCATAAGTTTAACAGTTCTGCCACATTGGATCCCACCTCCTGTACCTGGACTTGGTACACTTACCCTACCAAACCCTCGCCCTTACATGTTTTATACAATAGGCAACGCAATAGATAGGCGGAAACAGGTTCTTAAAATGATTGGAGGATTCTTGGCGCTTGGGTTACAGAATGCACATTTTGTAATAAAGGCTACATGCAAAACATCGATTGATTGGAAGGTGCCAAATGTTACTATTATAAATGGTCTAGTAGACGATGATACTATTCAAAGGATCCATAATACATGTGACTGTTATGTCAGTTTTTCAAATTCAGAGGGAGTTGGTATGGGTGCTATAGAGGCGGCCCTTAATAATAAACCAGTGATAATGCCCCGGTATGGTGGCTGCAAAGAATATGTAAAAACACCATTCTTAATTGATTGTGATAAAAAGCCGATAGGTTACAATGATTTTTTATTTACACCTGCACTTTTGTGGGGAGAACCAGTTCTGGGTGACCTGTTGAAACATATGAAATATTGCTATGATAAGAATATAACAAAATGGGACCATGAATATACCAAAGAAATACTGAACTCTGAAAAGATCAAGAATCTTTTCTAGACATTTTTTTGGTACGGGTAAATTTTTAAGAAACCGCGTGCCTCTTGCACAAGCCATTGCAAACTGCGCGATTTCTACATTGCGTCCCTGACAAGTTTACTGCCTTACATATTGACGATTTATTTTGGGTAGACGGTTGAACGTCTACATGTTTTATTATCTTGATAGATCTACTCTTTCTTATAGCATAGTACTTATCGTACGCCTTCCTGGCCCTCAAGATAGAACGCTCAGCTGTATCCATTTAACCATAGTGATACGACTACTTAAATCTGTTTGAGTCAAGAATTTGGAATAAGACGCACGAACCTAAATGCAAACCATACAGTTATAAGGTTGAAGAATGCTGACAATCCTATGATCGTGGCAATCTCAGGTTCTATGGATGGAGACATACATATAAATACAATCTTTGATGTTGAGTTAAACATTTGAAAAAATACGTAAAAGTATATGTATTTTTTGAAAAAGTTTCGAGAGCCTCTATAACCTATATAATTACATAGTGATACACCTAAAAATATCAATTCCCCAGAGAGAATAAAATTCATAAAAGACAGAGTGGTATCAAATGCTGTCACAAATCTCAAGAATGTCGCACTCTGTTCTAGTTCTGAAGACAATCTCACGACTGTGGCAGGAACATATGCAACTGTTTCACCAAAATACATCTGCCTTGGTTCATCTGTTGTCAACCGGTCTTCCTGTGTTTTATATGGGTTATTTTCACTAACACCTATATATGGAACATCATCTGGTTGTTGTACTATTACTGTTGCCATCTGCTATAGCTGATAGGTACAGATTGACCTCTCCTGCAAAATCAGGAACCTTCTCTTTTAAGCGACTGTTCACCATTGATTGAACATTGAGTATATGCTGTTCAAATGTAGGGAAATCAATTCCTGTGACTCGATGAATCTCTGATGGGCGTGCAATATCTTTAAGAGACATAAGATAGCCGGCTGCATAGTTAGAATGCATAACAGACAGATACGGAGATGTGTCTTGTTGTGCAGTAGTGGCCCACTGTGCTGTTTTCTGGACAAGTGTCTTAATCTGTGAATCAATATTTGGCTTTCGAAAAAACACAAGATACACAAAAACAATACCTATAAATGCGTACAAATACATTTATTTTATGATCATATTATAAATGTATATTTCTGACGATTAGGTCAAACTTAGAGAAAAAGTATCACTTGATATTATTATGTATATACTAGAAAGTAGACATTTTTGTGAAGACCATGTGGATACAACATTGTGCGTGTCCCCCGAAAAGGTACTTATTCAAAAAGCAGATGGAGATGATGTGATCCTTGAGGAATGGATGATCCCATTTCTGAAGATTCATGATCTCGAAACAAATTTTAAATTAAGTCGGAACATTTTATCTTTTATAAAAAGATCTTCGTGTATTTTTGTTTCTCAAAATTTTTTTGAAACCCAAGAGGCCAAGTTCTATTTTGAACAAGTCGAGTACATGTGTTGGGATACGTTTACAATGGATATACCAACTTGTGTTCTACCTGTTCCAAACATACAAGAACTAGAATTAGAATCAGAAACTATAAATATCTCTACGAGGGAAAATATTTTGTGTATAGAAGATGGTTGTAAGAAGATTGAATACAACACAAAAACATTCCAAGAAGGAAATGTAACAATGGTTACACATTATCTTCAACAAGTCTTTGATAAGAACACTGGGAAAGTGTGCAAGATGTATATAGAGAAAGAAAACCCTCTCTGTTTAGAATTTTGTGACGGTCATCGAATTTTTATCGCACCAACAATATAACATGGAAATACGATGGCACAACAAGTGTTATATGTGTTCTGCACCTCTCGATTTCTCAGCAAACATACCAGGTGAATACCTCAGAGCATTTTATACATACTCAAAATTCAAACCTATAAATTTTGTGACAAACATGTCGTACGTGAAAATTATAGGTTTGAACCAAAGGAGATTATGTCTTAAATGTTTTTCTTATAAAAAATGCAAGCAGTTGCCAAATCCTAAAAAACTGTTCATGAGAGAAACTGGTCAGATAAAAGATTTGATGACACATGGGAGATCACCTCTAACGACCCAAGATGTTTACGAATGGTTCAAGGATTTCGATGAATTTGCAAAGAGAAAAGACTTAGAACAGTATTTGGTGAAAGATGCAAAGTTTTCGATGCCAGGGTTGACCGTACTCATTTGGTCACACTCCTTGCAATATTTGCAATTTCTACTAGACCATTAAACATGTAAAGAGCTCCAAACATCAATGTCATTATTTGAAATCTAAAAAAATTCTTGTTAATTTCATCTTTAAATATTTTATCTTTCTGTTTTTCAATCATGCTGTCGATCATAAGAATAAAAACACAGAGAATTGATAGCATTGTAAGAGCTATTCCTATACGAGGTCTCTTTACCTGTGTAGCCACACTTAACACATTAAACACAAATGGCAGATAAAGAAGGATAGGACGTGTCTTTTCATCAAGTTTTAGGTAAAGACCTAGCGCAGAAAAGAAAGATAAAGCCATATAAATTGAAAAATACATAGGATGAACTTCTGCAGATATGACAAGAGGTGCAAACCCCATAGCAGTACCGCCTGTGTAAACCAGATACTCCATTGTTAATACATAACAACAAAAAAAGAGTCTGAAACAGGCTTAGGGACATGGGTCCCTACCTTTGTAGGAAGAACATGCCCCCGAAGAAGGAAGTTGTGCAGAAGTTGACTCATGTCCAGCACATTCTAAAACGTCCTGATTCGTATGTGGGTTCAACAACCCATGTATCAGAACCATATTGGATCCTTGATGGTGACAAGTTCACACAAACAAATATTACATATTCTCCTGCTCTCCTTAAAATCTTTGATGAGATCCTTGTGAATGCAATAGATAGAAATTCCCTGTATCCCCAAGAAGTTAAGAGTATCAAAGTTCAAGTAGACCAAGAGTCTGGTATAATTTCTATTGAAAACGACGGTCCTCTTGGTGGTGTATCAGTAGAAGAACATCCCACCGAAAAAATCTGGAATCCTGAACTTACATTTGGACATTTACTCACGAGTACCAATTATGACGATGAGGAAGAGCGTGTCGTGGGTGGTCGAAACGGATACGGAGCAAAACTTACAAACGTTTACTCTAAGATCTTCAATGTTACTGTAAAAGATCCCGTAGCCGGCCTAAAGTATGCTCAGAGGTGGGAAGATAACATGACTGTGTGCAAGAAGCCCAAGATAAGCAAGCATTCAAACGCTACCAGTAGTGTATGTATTACATTTGTACCTGATTGGGAGAAGTTTGGTATGACCTGTCTATCTCCTGAGTTTTTCAAGATTGTTGAGAAGCGTGTGTGGGATGCTATGATTTGCACGGATCCTAAGTGTAAGGTGTCTTTCCAGGGTAAACTTCTCAAACATATGTCATCCGAGCAGTATGCAAAGATGTATATTGGTAAGGATGTCCCTTGTGTGTCACTGAATACCGACAGATGGGCGGTTACGATTGCACCATCTGAAGACGGATTTCAGCAGGTGTCATTCGTAAATGGTATCTGTACTACTCACGGCGGTACACATGTAAATCATGTTTCACAGCTTGTTTCAACTGGGATCGTCGAGGAACTCGGTAAAAAGGTGAAGCTTCAGTCTTTCCATGTAAAAGCTCACCTTTTTGTATTTGTTCGCTCAACACTGGTGAATCCTACGTTCAGTAGTCAGGTGAAGTCTGAGTATACCCTTAAGGTTCAGAAGTTCGGGAGTACGTTTTGTCCTACACAGTCCTTCATCAAGACTGTTCTGAAGACTGGTATCCAAGATGAACTTATTGCGATTTCAAAGTTCAAGGAACAGAAAGAACTCAAAAAGACTGATGGTTCTCGTAAGAACAAGATCGTCGGTATTCCCAAGTTAGATGATGCGAACAAAGCTGGTACGGCTCAGAGTGAAAAGTGTACCCTCATAATCACAGAGGGTGATTCTGCCAAAGCTCTGGCTATCGCCGGACTCTCTATTGTTGGGCGGGACACGTTTGGTGTTTTCCCACTCCGTGGTAAGCCCAAAAATGTTCGTGAGGCAAGTGTCAAGCAGCTTTTGTCTAATCAGGAATTTAGTGATCTTAAGAAGATTCTGGGTCTCCAACAGGACAAAGTATACAAGTCGCTCTCTGAATTGCGCTACGGTCGCCTTATGATCATGACAGACGCAGATACTGATGGCAGTCATATCAAGGGTCTTGTTTTGAATATGATTCATTGCTTCTGGCCAAGTCTATTGGATCTTGGGTTCTGTGTAAGTATGGTTACTCCGATTATCAAGGCCACTCGCGGGAAAGAATCAAAGTGGTTCTTCACAGAGAGTTCTTTTCGCAAGTGGGACCCTCGTGGTTGGAAGATCAAATACTACAAGGGTTTGGGTACATCTACATCTCAAGAGGCTCGAGAGTATTTCAAGCAGTTGTGTGATCTAACTGTACGGTTTGATCCGGACCCAACTACGGACGACTCTATTGTTCTAGCTTTTGATAAAACAAAAGCCGATGCTCGTAAGAAGTGGCTTATTGATAATTCCGAGATGGACCCCGGAGTTCGTGAGCTGAGCTACGGTTTTATCAATGAATTGGGAATATCTGAGTTTATTCATCGTGACCTTGTGAATTTCAGCCTTGCAGACCTGCGCCGGTCAGTTGCACACATGTGTGATGGTCTAAAGCCTTCACAGCGCAAAGTGTTGTACGCATGCTTCAAGAAGAATCTCAAGGATGAAATGAAGGTCGCTCAATTAGCTGCGTATGTATCTGAAAAGACTAGTTATCATCATGGTGAAGTCTCCCTTGCGGAGACTATTGTAAAGTTAGCTCATGATTATGTTGGTTCTAACAACATGAATTATCTAGAGCCATGTGGTCAGTTTGGTACACGGCTCATGGGTGGAAAGGATGCGAGTCAGACTAGGTATATCTTTACTCATCTTACACCGTGTGCTCGCAGACTGTTTGATCCCCGGGACGACGCTGTTCTTGGTTATCTGTCAGATGACGGCAAGGTGATAGAGCCCGAATATTTCGTACCTGTCATTCCCACTGTACTAGTAAATGGGACAGAGGGGATCGGTACAGGATTCAGCACAAATGTTCCACCCTTCAACCCCAAAGATATCGTTGAGAATATGAAGCGTGCTATAGATGGTAAGGGATTCAAGAAAATGAAGCCTTGGTTCAAGGGTTTCAAAGGCACGGTATCAGAGGGTGAGAATGAGCACACCTGGATAACTACAGGGTGTTACATGACGGCTCGTGATACCATTAAGGTTACAGAGTTGCCACCAACGCGTTGGACACAAGATTACAAAGAACATCTAGAGAGTCTAGTTGAGAAGAAAGCGATTACAAGTTATACAAACAAGAGCACGACTGAGGATGTTCTGTTTGAGATTCATGGCTATACTGGAAATAATCTTCACAAAGATCTTAAGTTGGAAAAGACATTCCATACGAGCAACATGCACCTGTTTCACCCCAAGCACGGGATCAAGAAATACAACTCCGCTGAGGACATTCTGGTAGACTTCTTGGAGATACGGTTGGACTATTACAAGGCGCGCAAGGAGAACATGGTAGAGACTACGGAGAAGCTTAAAATCGTCCTGGAGAACAAGGCTCGGTTTGTGAAGATGGTGACTGACGAAGAACTTGTAGTCTTCAAGAAGAAGAAGTCTGACATCGAACATGAACTCGATGAGTTAAACTTCGTGAAGATTGATGAATCGTTTGACTACCTACTAGGTATCAAGACGTATCAGTATACCCTGGAAGAAATGGAGAAATTGTACACTGAGTCCATCAAAACAAGCCAAGAACTAGACAAGTTGCGCGACACAAGCATTTTAGATATGTACCGTAGTGATCTGCCTCAGTTGGTAGCCGCATTTACGTAATCAACTGAAGCTACAGTCCAAGTGTGAACCCACCGGGAAGAGTTATTACCAGTTTTACCAGCGTTATTTCCGTACTCTACACGTTTACTACTATGTTGATATGTAATAACCACATTATTGTTATATCTAGCAGTTAAAGAACTTATTCTGGTTTCGTCTGATGATCTACGTGTCCATAATATTAAGTTGTGATTTGTGTAATTAACGGGTGAGAAATAGAAATTAAATGCAGGCATATTTGTACCTGGACCAACTTTTACATATCTGTTGGCGCTTGTATCGAACGGGCCGTTACGCCAAGAATCAAAATCATCGTGGTTATCATTGTAATCTGAACCCACATTTCCGTTAAACCAGTTTGAAGGCTTAGACCAGTTATTGAAAGGTAGTTCTAGATAATATATATCAACTGTGTTAGTTGTAGACATGTACATTGTATGCTGCTGACTAGATGTGTTAGGTTTAACTCCGCCTACAAAAGAAGATGATAACAGAGTCTGGATTCTTCCCGTAGGCTGTACACGTGTGTAATAAGTTTTACCACCCCATGAAGATACTACAGGGAACAAGGTTGTTCTGTGACTAGTGGTCCCAGACGAAATTGTGGTTGTATCAATTATACCCGTAAAATTTGAATTTGTAGACAGTTCTACGGTCATTGAAGATTCGCCTTTGAAATCTAGATCCGAGTATTCAAAATCCACCTGTGTTGTATTACCATATCTGTCAAAGAACACGTTAGACTGAAAAGTTAACCCTAAAAATGTTTCATACGTGAGTGAACTAGAGCTGGCAGAATCATTAGCTCCATCATTTGCCTGTAAATAATAGAAAGACTGCGTTAGATTAGTTGTAGACACATCAAAATTGTAAGGAGAATTCTGGTTTGTTGTATCTGTTGCTAATATTGTCCCACCGAAAGCATTCTTAACATGTACATCACACTCTTCTGACATTGTACCTGTAAAGTTTATTCGCGAACCATTATACACAACTTCAGGTGTACTCAAGAATGTTGGAGTAACAGTATCTTGAATTACAAAATTTATTGTCACTGTGTTTGAGTTGCCAGTGTCGTCAATGGCCCTAAATTGTCGAGAGGTTATAGTGCCATGTCGAGCAGAAGTGTCCGGGGGTCCGCTTAGAGATGTGATATCCATAGCGCCGTCTACGTTGTCATTTGCCCTATCCACAAGTGATATCTCTGTGAATGTACTATATCTCTCAATATATATAGACCCATTTGGGTTTACAAGAGAATTCTGATAATTCAAGATGTTTATGATCGGTGCAGTAAAATCACCGACTGTAGCGGTACCTAAGACTATTGTATCGGAATTGTTACTTGGGTCTATTGCAAATAGATTATAAGTGAATGTAGCACCTTCCTGTAAATTCTGGTCTACAAAGCTTATAGATGAAGGTGTACCCGTTGGCTGATATATGTTGGTGGTACCTCTCTTGAGTATTACTGTAGCGGGCTCACTTAGAGTTGCACTGATTATTATAGAATTTGTACTTGATGAAGGTACAACACTAGACAATGTTACAGATGGAGCAACAGTGTCTCTAACTTCAAATGTAACTGTTGCAACATTTGAGTTATTTTGACGGTCGGTTGCAGTATATGTTCTTTGTATTGTAATACCTACAGATGTTATACTTGTTGGGGGGCTAGCACCAGTTATCACAACTGTTCTTTGATTATCAACTGCATCAATCGCAGAATTTGTGAGTTCTACAAAATCTGTAGCTCGTTCATGGAAAACGGTATCACCGTGGCCCACTCGGTTTCCATTTTGATCAAAAAGGAACAACTCAGGGGGTGTACCATCTGATGTATGTGCACCCATTGTGTACGCAGCTACTTGACCGAAATTGTCTATTGTGTTAACAGACCAGACATTCCCCGGAGGACCTTCTGGGAGATTTGTAAATGTTTCTGAAAAATAAGTAACCTGGTTCCAAGTATTTATTACTGTTCCGTCTCTTAATATTTGCACTGTACCAATTTCTGTCATGTCTGCATGGAATAATACATCTCTACGGAATGCTAAGAAGGTTTTATTTATCAAACTTATAGGAGTTGTATCAGCAACATTTACTGTAATTGTTGCAACATTTGAATTGGGTCCGTCATTAGCTGTAAACACAACACTGTATGGTGATGTCGTTGTATTTTGAAAAGCGGTAGAGTCAGTTGTCACGAGTGCATACAATTCATTTGTCGAAGCGGTTAACCCCAATACATTATCAATAAAGTCTTCTTTTGGTGTGAGTCGTTCCATTGTAACAGAATCTCCATCAAATATACGTGTACCAGCGTTGAACACTATTATCTCCGGTGTTATTGTATCTATTATATCTATATATAGGTTTACTACATTAGAGTTTCCACCTGTATCTGTTACAGTAAACCTCTTGAGTAATGTTGTCCCGGGAGCATTTATATCGAGATCGAGTACATCACCGGTTTCAACAACTGTAAGTTCGGTGTCTACATTATCACTTACACTGTTTGAGAATGTTCCTAGAGTAGAATATCTTTCTACATAAATATTGTCGTTGTCATATTGTTGGACGCCATCATATTCGATAGTCAAGATAGGAGGGGTTATGTCTGCTGTATAATCACCTAACAATACTGTACTTATGTTGCCATAATCATCTGTCATTATAGCTTTATATACATAGTTTTGACCTTCAGTCAATCCGGTAACCGCAAAAGAAAATGTTTGAGAAGGTGTTGTAAATTGATGAATTTCTACATTATTTTCAAAAAGGCTACCTGTTGCTGTCTCATCAATGGTAAAAAATATAGTTACACCTAATCCGGATCCTGTAAAGGTGGATGATGTGACCCGGGGACCTCTTGTGTCAACAAGATCTATATTGATTGTTTGGGTACTTGAATTAAAGAATGGATCTGTCGCGGTAAATGTCATCTGATAAAACCCTACGACTGTATTAGACCAGTTGTTTGTCTCTACCACAATGGCGCTCTGATCATCTTTTTGTACATTTATATAAGTGAAGTCTTCTAGATAATTTACAAATGCACTAATAGGTGTAAATCTTTCAACCTCTATATTTGAACTATGCACGATATTACCCTGATATGTTATGGTCATAACGGGTGCAACAACATCGAAAGGAATATAATATGAGTTGATATGATAACTCCTAGAATAATCAGTAGCGAAATTTGCTGTGTTTTTAGGAGGTGGATTATCATTATATTTAACCCTCACCGTCATATATGTCTTTTTGGACGCATTCTTATTCAGGTCTGAAAGAATAAATTCTCTATTTGTTGTTCCCGCAACCCATTCTGATATACTTGGCACACCAAATGGTTCAGTTGAACTGTATAATTTTACGCGACTGTTTTCATCTAAATTAAGTCCGGATCCACTTACAACACCTATCGTATAGAATGTTATACTGACTGGTGATGTGGTATATAAATATTCAGTGGGTCCTAGAGTAAACAGACTCACTTCTGGAACTGTTTCATCGTTTACATCCGAGTTACTCTCAGATAATACAAGTGGTCCATTTCTCTGCGTCTTACCATATCTCAGATGAACAGAGTAATTACAGTTTGAAATATGATTTGAATACAGCGTAGTTCCTCCACTGTGTGCCAGATTTGTGATTGTTAACTGTTGAGATGCAGTTTCTTCTATTATACCACTGTTTGTAAATTGAGTTATGTCAGGTGGAGGTGAATATGCTTGTAAAATTCGAAGACTCATAGTACCTGTTTGCCCTTCTGGGCGCAAAACCTGTATTGCATGATACAAAGGTGGAGCCCGTCCGCCCGAGACAATAGAAAATGCCTTTGTCGTAGTACCTTCACCCTGAACAAATATTTCAACTGTGTACACTTTAACACCTCTCTCTAAATCTTCGTCGAATTGGAGATCGATTTCTGTATCACCTCTATTAAAGGGTGTTGCAGATATCCTTTCGGATGTTCCGTACGTGACCTTTACAGTCCCACTT
>Ga0187217_1000548_pt1 | contig 15672 bp, 21 predicted proteins | sample 15SPOviralmetaG_FD_130165 | JGI IMG/M metagenome (GOLD analysis project Ga0187217, IMG submission 130165) | Marine viral communities from the oligotrophic San Pedro Time Series (SPOT) site, San Pedro Channel, CA, USA - 15 SPOT_SRF_2010-09-15... | ecosystem: Environmental > Aquatic > Marine >... | reverse complement strand
CAACAATTATTCGAATTTCTAATTGTTGCGCAAGTTCAGAGCTTTTTTTGTTGATTTCGGGAGAGTAAAGATCTTCCTCGTAATAATGTTTTGTATCGATTTTAAATTCTATAGGATCTGTGGATACAATATCAAGATTTTCAAAATTTATTGTTTTAGTATCTAGATAATGTTTAGTAATAACTCTATATACAGCACCTGATGAAAAAAATGTTAAATTTAAATCTTTTGCTAGTAACTTACCAATAGTGGTTTTGCCACTTCCAGAGGGTCCGTCGATAGTAATTATTTGTTTATCCATTAATTTCTATTTTAACTAACTTACCTTTTTCAATATTATTAAGTTTATATTTACCTACTTTAATTCTCTTAAGTTCAATAATATCTAAACCATTAAATCTAAAAATTCTTCTTATTTCATGGTTCTTTCCAGAATTTAATGTAACTTCAAATGTATATTTATTAATTATTTTTAAGTTCTTGATTCGTAATATATCTCCATTATGGTTTATATTTCTTTTGAATTTTTTACTCTTATCTAACGGGGTTTTTACTTTAACTATATATTTTTTCTCTACTTTATTTCTTGAATGAAATATAGAATTTAACCAATCTCCATCTGTGCTTAGCAGCATTAAACCTTCTGATTCTTTATCTAATCGACCACCAAATTTAAGATACTCCATGCCAATTAAATCAAAAATTGTTGGAGAATTTCCCTGTTTTTCATGTGAACAAATGTAACCCTTAGGCTTATAAAATATGTAATAATCGTGTATTTTATTGTGTTTAAGTGTCTGCCCGTATACCTCAACAATATCAGTAGGCTTTATGTCCAAGCCCAACATTCCTGTTTTCTGATTAACTAGAACCTCTCCAGAAGAAATTAAATCATCGGCTTTTCGTCTAGATATATCCAAATTTTGAGCAACAAACTTATTTAACCTCACCTAAATTATTCTTCTTCGTTTGGGCTTTGAAAATAATCTCCCAATATTGGTAATTCTTTTATTGAAGTAATATTTAATTTTTCAAGAAATAATTTAGTTGTTATATACAAATGTGGAGAGCCCGGAACATCTAAAGTTCCTGATTTACTAATTAAACCCCTAGCTTCTAAAGTTCTTAAAGAAGATTCTGACTCCACTCCCCTGATTTCAGAAACTTTTAATTTGGTAACAGGTTGTTCGTAAGCAACTATTGAAAGTGTTTCTAGGGCTGGTGTAGACAAACCTCTTAGTATTGATGGTGGCTTAAAATTTTTAAGGTCTTGAGTCACTGTATCTAATGTTAATAAATCTGCTTCAATATCATTAAAATTTACTTCAAATCCAAAATCACTGTTTTTTAAATCTAGATTAATTTCAGTGTACATGTTAAATAGTTCTGTTTTTGAAATATCGAAATTTTCTTCAAAATAAATGTGGTCAACAGGACCATCACTTACTAAAAGTATCGATGTAATAATTTTTTTATAATTCATTGTTTTTTTCTATATTAATAGTTTCTTTATCTTGTACAGCAATTACAAAACCCCACCTAACAGCTTCAAGGAGGGCAAGAAAAAAAGCAATTGCTTCTTCTGATGATTCAAGATTTTTAATAGTTTCATCAAAAGAAGTAGTAATTCTTAAATTTACTACTTCAAGAAAATTGTCAATTGCATCCTGTAAATCAGGTAAATCTTTATCAATGTGTTTAAAACCCTCAATAGTTTTATATCTCCTAAATACCTCATTCCCAATGTTTGTAAATCTGTCTAAGTCAATGTAGTAATCAATATCAGGTTTAGGGAAAAGGTCTTTAGTAAGATAATACTTAAATGCGTTAACTCGATTCTCATGCTTTTTTATTCTTGATCCCAACGCAATACCTATTTCAGAAAATGCTTTAAATTGCAAAAGGCGAGCAAATGCCAAATCTTTATCCTTTAAAATCTGAACTTCTTCAATCCACTCAACATCTGTTTCTTGAGGTAACATTCTTTTTGCTTTTAATTCAAATAGAGAAGCTGCTAACAATACAAACTCCGAAAGATTATCTATTTTATTATTAGATTTTTTTTCATCTAAGCTAGAAAATAATTCATACAAATTTTCTTCAATCTGAGTTTTTGAAGATGAGTATTTAATTAATAACGACTGTAGGTTTTCGACTAAATAATTTAATTCCATTAATAATCAGTTTTATCCAATACTTCATTTTTATCATTTAGTAAATTATTGAAATAAAATGTTGAGATATCGGTTTTAAAATCTTGATTTTGTAAGAGATCGTATCCGATATCTTCATGGTTTAAATAAAGCTCTGACTTGAAAGATTTTATTAAACCAAGTTCTGTCATTATTCTAAATATCCATGAATATTCAGATATGGACTTACCAATGTCATGCAACAAAGCTAACTTCAAAATATTATTTTCTGATGTTTTTTTCATTGCTCTATACATGACTTCAACAGAATGATGTCTATCGGCTTTAGAAAGTTTCCAAAAAAGTAACTCTAATTCAGAATCATTTAATACTTTAGAAACTTTTAACTGATCTTGTATGGAAACATTCTTATAGAATAAATATCTTATTGCCCTTTTTGCCTTAATTAAAAATTCTTTCATGATCTTGGATGACTTTCAGTAAAAGCTTCTTCTAGAAATTCTTTTGTTACCTTAGTATATATCTGTGTAGTTGAAACAGAGCTATGTCCAAGAAATTCTTGAACTGTTCTTAAATCGCAACCACCTTCCAGCATGTGAGTAGCAGCTGAATGTCTTAAAGTATGAGGATGTAAATCTGTAATTAGTCCAAGTTTTATACCAGTTGACTTAACAAGTCTATAAACTGCAGTCCTATCAAGTGATTTAAAAGATTTTGACAGAAATAATTTACTAGATTTTATATTTTTTATTGACTCACGAAATTTTATATAATCATTTAAGTTATTAATTAATAATGAACCTAACGGGACAATTCTTTGTTTTGCACCTTTTCCTTCAAGACGTACAAATGATTCTTTTAAATCAATATCGGAAAGGTTAACATTAATAACTTCTGAAACTCTGCTGCCAGTTGAATAAATAAAATCAATAATTGTCTTATTTCTTGAATTTAAAAATGAACTATGATCAAAATAATTTATCATTGAATCAATTTGAGCAATACTTATAACCTCTGGAAGTTTAAGTACAGATTTAAATTTAATATTCTCAACCTCAAAATTATCTACATGACCAGTACTAATTAAAAATTTAAAAAATTGTTTGATAGATGAATACATTCTTTGCTTTGAAGTATTTGAATAATTAAATTCTGATAGTTCAAAAAAATATCTAGAAATTACATTCTTATTCAAATTATTTAAATCTGCATATTGAATAAATTTAATAACGTCACTTTTATATGCATGTACTGTATTTTGTGAGAGCCCCTTTTCGTATATTAAATAGTCTTGAAAAGATGAAAGTAATTCTTTAATCTCTAACTTTTGTTGAGTCATCAATTTTCTCTGTTGGAATATCTAATTCTTTTGATGCTTTAATAAAAGAGTTAAACATCGGAGCTGGATCCCATGGTCTTGACTTAAATTCAGGATGGAATTGTGAAGCAACAAAAAATGGGTGGTCTTTAAGTTCAATCATTTCAATCAAGTCTTCGTCCGGTGAAACCCCGCTAAACACTAATCCACTTGCTTCTAATTCTTTTCTGTATTTATTATTCACTTCATATCTGTGTCTGTGTCTTTCGTAGACAATCTCATTGCCGTAAATTTCCTGTGCATGAGTGTCATCAATAATCTTGCATGGATAAGTCCCCAATCTCATAGAAGCTCCAACATCATCTTTTTCTAAGTTTTGATTGGGAAGAATGTCTATCACGGGATTTTTGGAAATTTTAGAAAATTCAGATGAATTTGCGTCAGATATGCCACATACATTTCTAGCAAACTCAATAACCGCACACTGTAAACCAAGGCATATACCTAAGAAAGGAATATTATTTTTTCGTATGTATTCTATTGCTGAGATTTTTCCTTCAATTCCCCTGTATCCAAAACCACCAGGAACCACAACTCCGTTTAATGAAGATAATTCATCAATATCAAAATTATCCGCGTCAATCCAATGAAGATTTAATATAACCTTATTTTGTAAACAAGCATGTTTTAGTGCTTCAACTACAGACATATAGCTGTCGGGAAGACCGAAATATTTTCCTAGTATTGCAATATTTACATTTTTTGTAACGCCATCTTTTAAAGACATCATAGATTTCCACTTGGTTAAATCAGGTTCTGGAGTATTTAAATTTAATCTCTTATCAACAGCAGAGTCTAAACCTTCATCAAGCATTTTAAGGGGTACATCATAAATATCGTTAAGGTCTGGTGCATTGATAACATTGTGTAGATCAACATCACAAAAAAGAGATACCTTACTTTTAATCTCATCCGTTAAATCTCTGTCAGACCTTAAAACAATCAAGTCTGGGCTTATACCGTAACTTCTTAACATTGATACAGAATGTTGTGTTGGCTTTGTTTTTAGTTCAGTACTTGGGCCAATAAATGGTACGAGAGTAACATGTACAAACATTACATTTTCCTGACCAAACTCTTTTCTAATTTGTCTTGCTGCTTCTAGAAAAGGTAATATTTCAATATCTCCTACTGTGCCACCTATTTCAGTAATTTGAACATCTACGTCGTTTGAAATTCCTTTTATTCTTCTTTTAATTTCATCTGTAATGTGAGGAATAACCTGAACTGTTGCTCCTAAGTAATCTCCTTTTCTTTCTCTTTCTATGACTTTTCTATAAATACTCCCAGTCGTAACATTGGCATCTTTTCTTAAATTAACTCCAGTAAATCTTTCATAGTGACCCAAGTCAAGATCAGTAGTAGCACCGTCTTCAGTTACAAAAACTTCACCATGCTGAAATGGATTCATAGTGTCAGGGTCTACATTTATATACGGATCTAATTTTTGATTAACAACTGAGAGTCCTCTTGATTTAAGTAGGTTTCCAAGGGATGCAGAAGTAATCCCTTTGCCAAGACCAGAGACTACACCGCCAGTAACAAATATGTATTTGGTCACTTGAAAATAATAACAGGAATATTTTTAAATTGAAGAACTATCTAAGTATTTGGTTTAAAAACAAATCTAATTTTGGTATATCTTTTTCGTAAAATACGTCTAAATTATCATCTGATAAGAAATATTCATAATATTCATCTTCGTTTGATAATTTTGAAATATTCTCGATACCGTCAAATTGAATTGAGTAATTTTGATTTTTAGTAACTTTAACTTTTATGTTACTTTTTTTGTCTAAAACTATAGATCTTGGAAATTTTGTAAATGGCGAAATAGGTGTAATTATTAAAGTATCAATACTTGTTTGAACAATGGGTCCCCCAGCCGAATAATTATAAGCAGTTGAACCTAAAGAAGTTGAAATGATAATTCCATCGGCTCTTAGTTTAACTTTTTGCTCGTATGTATCAATTTCTAAATCTAACAATCTAGTTGGCGAATTTTTAATTATAACAATCTCATTAAAAGCTGGTGATTTTATATTTTTGTCCTGAATTATTGGAGTTCTAGATTGTATATCTTTTTTATTGCTTTTAGAAGATATTGCTTCAAAATCTACATCTTCTAAAGAATTGACAAGATATCCAATTCTTCCCGACCCAATGTTTAGTACTGGAACTTTATTTATCCAACCTAGTTTCATTGCCCTTAGGGCTGTACCATCCCCCCCAAGTCCTAAAATTATAGAATCTGGATTGATATTAATATTATCGTCTTTTTTATCAAGGTCTACTTGTTCATATTCTATATTTTTTATATCCAATGTATCTATCAAACTCTTGAATTGGCTAGATCTAATATATTTCTTTGAAGAGACTATTGTTATCTTTTTCATATATTTATATTACACCGTACTTATAATGTTCATAAAATGATACCCATATCTGATATAAATCCAGCTAAAAATACTCCAATCATTTCAAGAATTTTTATGATTTCTGTTGTTTTAACTTACGTATTAATTCAACCTAAAGCTGATGTAGAGTTATTTAATTTTTTTTATAAATATGCAGCAATTCCTTGTGAAATCATGACTGGATATCCGATTTCAATAGATCAGTATTACCAAAATGAATGTAGCTTATTAAGTAAGGATATAATATTTCCTATTAAAAATGTTTACCTAGGGATTCTTTATTCAAACTTTTTTCATGCAAATTTTATACATATATTGGGTAATTTATGGAGTTTCTGGATATTTGGTAACAATGTTGAAGACAAATTAGGAAGACCAGGGTTTTTGCTTTTCCTAATAGCAATAGGAGTCTCCAGTGTTACTTTTCATATATTTTTAAATCAGAGCAGTTTAGTAACTGTAGTTGGTGCGTCTGGGATTGTGTCTGGACTTATGGGAGCGTATGTATATTTATTTCCAAATGCTAAATTACTAGTTTTAGTTCCGTTTGGAATATTATTTCCAACTACGATTAAAGCTAAGTACTTTATGATATTATGGTTTTTATCCCAAATATTTATAGCATTTACTACAAGTAATATTTCCTGGGAAGCTCATATTGGCGGCTTTATAATAGGATATTTATTATTGAAAATTCTAAATTATAAAAGGTACAATTTCTGAAAAAGAATTTATTTTTAAATCTGCAGACTCTTCAGATAAAAAATTTTTAATTCCAGAAGTTACTAATATCGAATACGCATTTATTTTTTTAGCAAAATGTATATCAGTATCTACTCTATCTCCAACAACATAGTCAATCTTAAGTTTTGAATCGGTGAAGTACTTAGTATAAAAATAATCTGGTTTACCAAATGATCTTATGTTAAAGCCTAAGGCCTCTTCAATTATTTTTACTACCGCACCATTGCCAGGTAACTCTTTATCCTCTGTTGGAAACGTTAAGTCTTTATTTAGGCAATATATTGTTTTTCCATTTTTTACATATTTAATAATCTTTTCAATTTCATTGGTATCTAATTCATCTCTTCTTCCAATTAAGATTGCATCAGATTTTTCTATTTGTACTAATTTATAATTTAAATTACGTAAAAATTCTTTTAAATTATCTGATCCATATACGTATAAACTATATTTTGAATTATCAATATAATGATTGAAAAGTTTTAATGGGGTTATGATTTTGTTTATATCTATTTTATGATTTAGTAGTTTTTCTAATTTTGTTTTTAAAACTTCTGGAGATTGAGAGCTATTATTTGTAATAAATATAATATTTACTTTGTTTTTAATTAAAAATTTGTAAGACTTTTCAACGCCATGGATTAATTCATTACCCCTGTAAATTGTACCGTCAAGATCTGTAGCGAGGTTTATCACGTTTTTCCTCCATTAAAAGTATACGAGCAGTGATACCGCTTGCCTCGTAAAAATTTTTAGCTACCCTATCACTTGGTAAAGTGATAGTTCTAAGGGGTAAATTTTGTTTCTTAACTTCAGTTCGAATTGAGTTTAATATGAACGTTCCTAAACCTAATTCTCGAAAATTATTAACTATATATATTTCTGATAAAATACAATATTTAATTTGGGTAAATGTTTTTGCATAACCAATTGGTAGCTCTTCACAAATAAGCTCATAGAAGGAAGGATTTTCTAAATTTAATTGTTTGTAATAATTAATTAAATCTTCATCAATTTTATTAATCTCTTCTAAAAATTGTGATTCAAGATTTTCATTTACTCTGAGAACAGGTAGTAATGTGAATTCTTTATTGAAATCTTTATATTTATGCACAATCTAAGCAAACTTTTGCTCTTGGTTTAGCTAGTTGTGTATTACCTAAAATCATATAACATACGGAACAAGTAAACTCATCTTCTTTTATATCCTCTGCTGTCGTATCTAGATTAAGATCTGATTTTTTAACATTCCTTTTTTCAGCAGCATCAACAGACATAAAGGAACCCTCTGCCTCGTCACCATCATCAACTGATTTTTTCTCAGTTTCAACACGTGCTTCTAAGGATTCTGTTTCTACCTCTTCTTTTTCTTCTTCCTCAGCAGGAGCTTCGACTTCCTCTGAGTCTTCTTCAAGGTCTTCAATCGTAGGTTCTTCGATTTCTTCTGTCTCTTTTTTAGCCATAAATCTCCCTCATGCTTTTTAAATATTACTAAATTTTAAAACGTATGGCGCGTTTTTTAATAAATATATCTGCAGGACCATTTCCAAAAAAATCTCCATCTATTTCAATAGCTTGATCTGTTTTTAACTTAATACTGCTTGTTTTTTTAACTATTACACCAGGTTCTGTTAGATGTAGCCCTTTTTTTGCTAAAAAAAATATTTTCATTGCTTTTAATTTTGTAACTGCAAATATTTGTACATTAAATAATCCATCTTGCAAGCTTGATTTAGGAGAAATATTCCATCCGCCCCCAAAATACTGTGCATTGCAAATGGATATATTAAAAACCTTGCCATTAAATTCCCCCCTATCCGTATCAATGCTTGTTTCTGTAGCAAATGCTTTAATTATTTTTTGCCAAAAGCTTACAGGATATCTGAACTTTCTAAAAATTCTAGGAAGCTTCTCACTTGCCTCTACACTGTCAGCTAAAAATCCAATATTCATTACATTTACAAAGTACTTGTCCTTATATTTATTTTTTACAAGTCCAACATCTATTTCATAGTAATTTTCTGTACACAAATGTCTCATAGCTACTTCAATATCTTGTGAAATTGCAAATGTTCTAATAAAATCTGATCCACTGCCAGCAGGTAATATTGATACGTCAGGGGTTTGTATATTATTTTTCATTAGGGAATTTACCAAAGAGTTTAATGAACCATCACCACCAATTGTGCAGTATTGATAAACAGATGAATTACTATATAATTTTATTGTTTCGTCTAACTCCTCGTAAGAATGAGTTGATTTATAAATATGCTTTAGATTATTTGAAATAAAAAGTCTGTCTATATACTCTTTCTTAAGGTTTTTACCTCGGGAATTTTTATTATGTATAACAACATAAGTTTTCATGACATAGATTTCTGTATTAATGTATTATCAAACATTTTATGTATATTGTAAAATTCTTCATCATCATAAAGATTATGAAGTTTCTTTGATAATTCAGATATTTCCTTTGCGACTTTTATAAAATCACCTATATTTAAATTAAATTTTGTGACTACATATTCTATATTTTTAGTTCTTTTAAATTCATTTATAATATCAAACCACTGCAAATCAATACTTGTGTAGTATTTTAAATTATTTATATTTTCTAACTTATTTAATAATTCTAAGGATGACTCAAATGATGAATATTCATTTTCATATGCATCATTAAAAGACAAATTACGAACATCATTGGTTATACCTGAAACTACAAACATAAGATAAAAATCAACAGATTTTTCAGCAAGTTTTTCATATAAATAAATAGCAGGAATTAAATTATCCCTCTGTGTTTCTGCAAGTACTTTACCTTTATGATTATCAAGAAATTCAAGTTCTTTGAGAATGTTGTATTTAGAATAAAACATTTTTTCGAGAACCTCTGATTTATATTTTTTTTGAAATGTAAAGAAACTTTTATTTAATAATTTAATGGCATCATCAACATTATGGTTTTTAACTAAATTTACAACAGAAAAATAATTAACAGAATATGCTGAATCTAAATTACTTGATTGAAGAGAAAAAAGGTTTGTATACCAATCATTATTTATATTTTTATCAAATGAAAGAAATGCGTATCCTTTTTCGTCAATTCCTCTTCTGCCAGCACGACCTGTAAGTTGAAGAAATTCCGATTGTGTAATTAAACGCGTTTTTATTCCATCGTATTTATATAGCCTTTCTAAAATAATCGATTTAGCAGGCATATTAATACCGAGTGCCAGGGTTTCAGTTGCAAACAAATAACTTATGTACTTATTTAAAAATAAATACTCTACAAATTCTTTTACTATAGGAGCTAGCCCAGCATGATGAAATCCAACTCCCCTTGACCACATCCAAAGATGCTCGTCTAAATTTAGTAGACTGTACTCTTCACTTTCCAAATCACTAAACACAGAGTCAAATTTTTCTTTAATATGATTTTTAAAATCTGTAACAGCGGATGAATTAGATAGTTGTCTTGCTTTAGATTCTACTTTTTCCCTAGAAAAATAAAAAAGAATAGACGGTAGTAAGTTCATATCATACAAATACTTAATAACCTGCTGACCCTGAGGATTTGAAAAATTATTAATTTGTTTTGAAAATCTAAATATAGGATTATTTTTTTTATTTTTTGTTGATTTAATAATTGTGAATTTTTTTGTAACTTTATTTGATGCAACTAATGATATTTCAAGTGGAACAGGTCTGTTTTCAGAAATTATTAATGATGTAGGTCCCCTTAATGATACAATCCAATCAAGAAATTCATTCCTATTTTTTATCGTAGCTGATAAACAAAGGAATTTTATATTTATAGGTGCGTGTATAAATACTTCCTCCCATGTTGTGCCACGTTCTTTATCACCTAAATAATGTACTTCATCTAATATTATGAGACCAGTATTACTTAACCTATCGTCATTAGAAAAAATCATGTTTCTTAAAATTTCAGTAGTTGCAATTATAAGGTTTGCATCTTGATTAATTGACCTATCACCAGTTAATAAACCTACATCTATATTTTGTTCTTTGAAATCATTATATTTTTGATTAGATAAAGCTTTGATTGGGGTTGTGTAAAATATTCTCTTGTTGTTTTGCAAGTAATATTCAACAGATTTTTCTGCAATCAAAGTCTTACCAGAACCTGTAGGTGCTACGACTAAAACATTATTTAATTTTTTAATATCATTTATCGAATCAATTTGAAATTTATCTAATTTAAACATTTTTATTTATTTTTATTAAGAAATAAAACAAATTCAATAAGTAAATAAATAGGAATTGTAAATGCAAATAGTGTTAATGGATCTCCAGTGGGAGTTAATATCGCAGAAAAAATTAGAACTACTACAAATAATTCTTTTCTATTATTTGTAAATATAGTTTTGTTAATAATTCTTTTTTTAATTAAAAAATAAATTATTAAAGGTATTTGAAATGAAATACCAAACAACATAGCTATTCGAAATACAATTTGAAAATAATTTTGCGTCCTTAATATAAAATCTGATTCGTTAAATGATAAAAGGAAATCTATAGCTATAGGTAGTGTCTGAAAAGCAACATATACACCCAGGTAAAATAGGAATAGGAAAGATAATATATACATTGCATAGGAATAATTGGTTAAATCATTTATTGCAGGTTTTATAAAATTACCAATAACAATTATTAGTACAGGCAGGGACAGAATAAATGAAACTAAAAATGTGTTTGTAATTTTAACCTGAAATCCCTCATAAATAGTAAAGGCAACTAAATCAGTATTTGAATACCCAGCATTCAATAGCGGACTTATTAAAAAATCGTAATTAGTTGAATAGTTTGCGTAAACAATACCTGAGATAATTAAAAAGAAAACTAAAGAAAATAAAATACGAATATTCAACTCTTTAAAGTGATCAAAAAAAGGTTTTTTACTCACAACTATTCTTCCTCAAGCCAAACCCATTTTTCATCCATAGAATTATCTCCTATAACATCCCTATTTTGCTGACTGTTTAATGAAGATGTAAATTTAAGTATTTTTTTAATTTTTGATTTGTCCAATATTCCTAAAGTTAAAAAAATAATAATTAAAAGTTCGAGTAAGCTCACAGCATCTCCAAAAGATTGTTTTTTCTTTTGTTTATATCATCTAAAAGTTTAGTTGGAGATAGAACATTAAAATTCATTAAGTTCTTTATCGCATAGTCTAAAGCATTTTCATATGAATAAAATTCCATAAACAAACTCTTTCCTTTGAGTATATATATTCTACTATCTAATTTTTTTAGAAAATTTTCATCTACCAAATCAAATTCAACTTTTATATTATTATTTTTGTTTTTAGAGGTTTTAAGATATTCGGAATTATCAGATATATTTACAATTCTTTCAATTAAAAAAGTTTTGATAAAATTTTCATCTATGTCTAAAGCTTCAAGAATAATACCATCAGAATTAGACTTTAAAGCAATTGGTTTAATTTTGTAAAATATAGATTCTGATGAACCAAGTTTAATATACTCAATTAAGATTGGCTGATCGCTAAATGGTAATTCTAGGGATTCTGATAAATCTGAACTTTCAAAAGAAAAATATTTAGACAATAAATTATAAAATTCTTTGATGGAACTATTTTTCTCTTTCAATAACAATAACTTTGAATCAGTTGATAAGAGAAAATATAAATTAAATAACTCTCCATCATTTATTGATACAAATTCATATACATTGTCACTGAAATGAAAAATAATTTCTTTATTATCTTCATTTATTTCATAATCAATGAATGTCTCTCCAGAAGTTGTATAAACATCTGATACGATAGTTAAAATGTAAAATAATTCTTTTTCTGTAATATCTAACTCTATTAATAGTTTATCTAAAGACCATAAAGTTTTATTCTGAATAGTTTTAATAAATGATTGAATAAATTTAATATTTATTTTCTTATTCAACTAAAACCTCTTTTATTAAATTAGGTTTATCAATAGCTAAAATTTTAAAAGAACCTTCACAAATAAGCAAAAATTTAACCAAACCATAAATATCATTCGTTTTAATATTTATTTCATCTTTTATTTCATGGTTAATTATTTTATGTGAAAAAATATTTTTATTAGCAAAATATAAAGCTTCTGGTATTGAGATTGATATGTTTAAAAAAGTATTTGAAACTTCCCAGGAAAAATTAAATGGATCATCAGAAGTTTCGAACAAATTATCTTTATTCCCTACCTTAAGTTCATTTATATATTCAATTTTGAAAGTTTTTAAAATTTCGTCTTCAAATGCTGCGAGGTACCAAGAGCCATCGTGAAATTTAATACCCTGAGGTTTAACTTTTCTATATTTAGATAGATATGTAAATCCGAGCCTTCTCTTTTCATTTGTCGCTATAAAAATTTTAGAGACTATTTCTGTATTAACCAATTCTTCAATTTCTAAATTAAGACTTTTTTTTATAATTAGATAAGTTGATATAAAATCTTTAATATCAATTTTTTCTTTTTCTTTTATATTACTAAATACATAGTTACCACCTAGTGAGTAGCCCTGGTCAAAGCTCCATTTATCATTTTCATAATCCAGAAAATAACCAAAAGATTTTAAAAGCGATTTATCCCTTTCAAACGATCTCCTAAAAGCTTGTTCAGAAAGATTTCTATAGTCAGGTATGCTGTCTTTAATTTGATTTGTAGATATTTTTTTATTATTACTTACAAGGTTTAATAATTGAATTGATCTCTTTATTACATTTTTCATATATCTCTTTAAATACAGTTATTTATATTGCGAAGTATCATTTATTTTAAAATTTCTATTTTTAAATTAATACTAAGTCAACATTATTGTAATATATACATTATGAAAGTTTGGATTGATCAAGATTTGTGCACAGGTGATGGCCTTTGTGAAGAAATAGCCCCTGATGTTTTCGTTGGCTTAGATGACGGCTTATTTTATGTAAAAGAAGGAGAAAAAATATTCTCTGAAGAAAATGGTAATGTTGGTGGTGCTGAAGGACTTGCTAATGTACCGAAAGGTCAAGAAGAAGCTGTTGTTGAATCAGCTGAAGAATGCCCTGGCGAGTGCATTATGATTGAACCTTAATATTTGATATGCCTACCAGAAATTAAAAATCCTGTATGGGAAATTAGTTTATTACTTGGCCTTTGAATTTTATTGTTAATTATCCAGTCCCTAAGAATTACTTCCTTTATTTCAATGTTTTCAAAATTATTATTGATTAGAACATCATTTAATTTAGATACTTGAGAAATAGAAGGAAGGTAGGATACCCAATTCACATCATTATAGATGTTATTATTTTCAAAAAATTCCCAAGGTTCAGGAACATCAGTAACAATAGTATCTATCTTCGCTGAAAGTTCTTTATAGTTAAATTCAATTAAACTGGTTGTAATAAATTCAAGATTGTATTCACTTTTAAAATCATGAGTAGACATATATCTTTCAACAGTTTTTTTTGCTCTCCTTTGATTTACTTTATTTATATCTAATGAAATTAACAAACCGCCACTGCCTAAGATGTTTAGTAAGTATAAGCTTAATGCTCCAGATCCTGTACCGATTTCCAAAACTTTACTATTTTTGTGAATATCTGCCTCTATTATTATTTGACCAACATCTTTTGGATAAATAATTTGAGGTCCTCGCTTCATCAAAAGAACAAACTCTTTATACGAAGGATAATAAATCTTAAATACAACTCCAGTTGAAGATTCAATCAAAGAAGGTATATTTTTAATATCTGAAAATGAAAATTTTCCTTCATTAGTTATAAATTCTTTAGCATTGTCTATTACTGACAAATATTTATTTTTTGATGTTTTAACAACGATTAATTTATTGTCTAAGTTCAATTTATAAAGCAGATAAAAGGGGTAACAACAAAGTTATGACCATTGCGGATGAGACAATTATAACAATTATCTTTTGAGTTCTTTTGCTCATCTAAATCTTTTAGTTATAGACTTTTTTACCATTAAAAACTTTTCGTAAATTCTTCCTAATATAATTCCAAAAAATAACAAAGAAATTAATTTAGATTGATCTTTGTTTAGTTCATTCTTTAAATTATCATAATTTTCTGAAAAAGTGCTCATCTTAGAATCTTCCAAACAATTATACCAAAGCTTAGTAAAGCTAAAAGTGCGAAGGAAAAATATATCAATGCTTGAATAAAAAATTGACCTTCAAAAGCTTGACTTGATACCATTGAAGCCCCCGTAAGGATAAAAAGGGCAGATACTGCTAAATAATTTCCTGCTTTAAAATTTCTTTTTAAACCTTTTATTGAATCTTCAATAGGTTCAACTGTTTCCTCTTGAATGTGTTCTAGTAGACTATCTAATGCTTTTATTGCAGAAGTTGGTAAATTAAACATTAAAAATTAACTTTTCCTATTCTGAACTATTATTCCAAGTACACCTTGGACGGTTGCGGCAACCGGTAAAGCTAGAATAGCACCGACCCCACCCAAAGTATAAGCACCAAAAAGTGTTGAGAATACTGCGACCGCTGGGTGAATTTCCATTGTTGATTTTGTTACTCTAGGACTTACAAAATAATTTTCTACGACCTGATAAATCAATAAGATTGCAACTGTTGCAATCATTGAAGTTGTGCCTAGTGAAATAGATGCAATGAAAGGTACTAGTCCCCCAAGAAAAGTACCAACAACTGGTATCAATTGTGACAATACACCAGCAGAAACTCCAAGCGCTATAGGGGAAGGTAGTCCAATTAATAAAAAAGATACGGATAAAACAAAACTTGCCAATATACCTAAGATAAATTTTGCTACTATAAAACCACCCGCTTTTGAGACTCCAATAGTCCATACCTGGTCTATAGAATTGGATACGTTTCCAGGTAATGATTCTTTAAGTTTTACTCTCCATCCATCTCCCTCACTAATTAAGTAATATGTAAAAAAGAAAATTATAAATATATGACCAAGAGTTTT
>Ga0187217_1000540_pt1 | contig 15816 bp, 17 predicted proteins | sample 15SPOviralmetaG_FD_130165 | JGI IMG/M metagenome (GOLD analysis project Ga0187217, IMG submission 130165) | Marine viral communities from the oligotrophic San Pedro Time Series (SPOT) site, San Pedro Channel, CA, USA - 15 SPOT_SRF_2010-09-15... | ecosystem: Environmental > Aquatic > Marine >... | reverse complement strand
GAATATCTAGGCATCGTCGTCTTGACTCTGATTGCTCATCTTAACCAATGGTGGGTTCATTACCATTAAACCAACCTCGGAGTTCTTAATTTTAAAACCCTTGATTACTGGCACAATGTCGCTTTGCTCTAACAAAGACTTTTGTAGCGCCATCATCAAAGCTCCCACGGCTTGATCTGAAAGTTGCATATTTTGTTCTTTACTCATCTTTTTTTCCTTTGTAAAATTTTTGTTTCCATTGCTCTCGCAAAATTACTCATCTCTTTTTCCTTTCTAAAATTTTGTCTATTATTTTTGCAAATCACCAGACTGTGTGTTTTTTTGTGTTCTTCATATGGCCATACAGCAATTTTATCTCCACGAAGAACACATGAATCAAATCTATTTTTTAATTCTTCAACTAAAACAGGACACTCAGGAGAGTTTACTCCGTGCAACTCCATTACAAGATTCAATATCTTTTTATCTAAATTTAATTCGAGAACATGGTTGAGCACCTCATATTCGCCCCCCTCTATGTCAACTTTCAAGATATCAATATAATCAATATTGTTTTCCAGAATTATCTCTTCAATAGAAATTTGTTCAACAGGCATCTCTGACATATCTATAAATTTCTCTTGCATTTTCGGAGTAACCCAATCTCTGAATTGGGCATGCCCTTCTGAAATATAACTGCCCGAACCCGCATATATCGCTTTGCATGCGCCGATATTCTCCATGGTTGGTTCACAGATTGCTGTAATCTTATTTTTCCCTATAACTGCTTTATTATATACATGTACATTTTCATGTTGTTTTAAATTATTATGACAAGCTGCATAATACTTGCTCATAAGCTCGTAAGAATATATTTCTGCCTTTGGAAATTTCTCAGCAGCCAACAAAGAAAACCAGCCAACATTTGCACCAATGTCTACAATATATTCGGGTGGTCGGTCGAATGACATCTCTCCAATTCTATAACAGTCATCAATATAAACTTCCTTTTTTATCAAATCATAGTTGTTGATTCCCTCTCCAACTTGATCTTCATCAATCCTAGGAAAGAATGCGGGGGCATCTTTTTTACTCACTTTCTTCTCCTTTAAAAAATGTTTCTGAGTTTATGTTCTTGTCATCTACAAATAAGTCATAGATTGGTTTGCCAAATTTCAAATCATGATACTTGACTCCCCACTTATCAAATTGTTTTTCTGTCACATCTCTCCAGTCAATCCCTGAGCCTGTTCCTCTGGCTGTCCAGTATGTGATCACATTCCCATCATCATAAAGTTTATTAATTTTATCTATATTCTTTTTTATGGGTTTAGCTTTTGCATAGTCTCTATCATCAGGAGACATGCATATTGTTTCGTCTATGTCAACATATAAAATCATTGCTTACTCTGTTTTGCTTTATACAGTGTTTCTGCTATGCCAAATTGCCACTCGTAATCAACATCAAATGTTTCTTCTTCTGGTACGACAAACAACTCTGGGTTGTTTAGTGTATAGTCTCCCATCCAAATATTCTCTCCCAAGGCAGGCATTGAGCCGGCATAGAGACAATGTGCAGCCTCAAGAGTGGTGCCAACCATTTTGGTATTCAATATTGCCTCACCATCTGGCCATGGGGTGATCAATTCTCCATTGGTGTTCCAAAAATAGTTCTTTTTCTCGATTACACCGAACAAGCCATCAGAATCAGTTTGTAAATAGTGCTTTATAAAACTATCGACAGTCTCTGTTGTTAATAAACTACAACAAGCATTAAGCATTAAAACATACTTATATGGAAGTTTATCCCACCATTCGAAGATTTCCGTCATCGGAGTACCCTCAGAGTTGGCAGACTTTTCACTTCTCTCGAAAACATTGACTCCACGATTCTTACCAATAGAAATAAGCTCTGGCTCGTGCACCGCTAAATAAAAGTTTTCTTTTGGGAGAACCTTGCTGCCTAAAACCTTATCTATGGCAATGTCTGTCAATGTGCTATTAGCAAATGGACGAATCATTTTATTGGGGCAACGTTGCGATCCCAATCTAGCTTGAACGATCAAGCAAATATCGTTGATATTCTTCACCTAAAACTCCTGTTAAAACTTGTGTACTTATATTGCACGGATGTCCGTGCCCTAAATTTTTAAAACTAACACTCTTCCCTATGTCGTGCAACAAATAATCCCACAAAGCCAGAAACTGCTCAGAGTATTTCTTAAGAGTGTCCTGTTCTTTGCCGTGCTCCAAGGTACCAGATTGAGCTTTCTGTGTCTGGAATGAGTGGAAATGCTTATCCTGTAAGTGATTTGGTATCATACCATCCATTCCAGCGATATGTATCTCCTTGGCACCCAGAAGGACTGCTATAGATATCAGCCTAGGAATGGCTCCTATCTTTGAGTGGTATCTAGTGTGAGCCCAAAACACTCTATCGCCGTACTTCTTTTTAAATTGTGACAATTCTCTTGGATCTCTGCCAGCGTTTTCAAAACAAAGTATTGTGTCGTTCTTTTCTAGATACTCATGTAATTCTTTATTAGAAAAGCGCACTTCGTCGCCAATGTTAGCCAAAGATACATTAATGTTTTTAATTTTATCATTCATGAAAAAATGATTTGTAGAAAAAACATAATCATAATCTTCAGCTTTCCAATCCACTTCGGATGCCGTTGGGCCGCCGCCCAGTATTAAGATTTTAGAGTCCTTAAACTTATCAAGATGGCTATTCATTTGATAGATAATCTCGCGATCTGCCAGTGTATCTCCGCCTTCCAAGTAAGGTACGAGGGCTCGCTTTACATATTCAATGCCTCTGTGGCTGTTGTTTACAAAAGTGTCTGGGGCAGAAATAAAAGATGATTCCGCGATGCTACTATTAAACCAGTTTTTCTCCTCAGCCCACTTCATATTCGCACCTCAACAAACTGAGCAGATTTGAGTCCCAGTATCTTCCTTCGTTGAAATAATGTTGCCGTATCAATCCTTCGTCTCGGAACCCTATGTGTCGGTAGATATCGAGTGCATCATTATTTGTATAAACTTCGCACCAGATCTTATTTAAATTTAAGTCGTTAAACCCATACTTTATTAAAGTCCTTAAAGCATCAGAGCCGTAGCCTCCGCTTCTAAACTCCATATCGCCAACATAGATTCCAAACTCAGCATGGCGGTGGATCCAGTCTATATAGTAAAGCCCACAATGTCCTATGAGCTTTCCGCTATCTAGATCATGTATTTCAAAGTTAACTTGATTATCGTCACCATGAACCCTATTTTCGTACCAGCGCTTTTGCATTGTTTTACTTATTTCTTTGTACTCTCGAAAGTATTTTCTAAGTTCTGGATCGTTTCTCCATGAACGCAGCTGCTCTGTAGACTCTTCTTCTACAGCAGACAGGAATACTTTATTACCCTTAACTGGCATCTCTTCCTTCTAGTGTGCATGCTTTTGATAATATTTCATTTTTTTTAATGTCTTTCGTTGCCACTGTTCCGATAATATCATAATAATTCATAGCAGGAATAGAGTCTGGCAGGCATGGGCGCTTTGTTGTAAGGTTATCTAGTGTATATGTATCGCCTTTTTTAATATTTTTAGCTGCCACCACGGAGCGCATTGCCATCTTAAAACTTTGTTCGCTGTCAGTAAGCTCTGTGCTTTTCTGCTGGATGGCGAGTTCTGTACGGCGGATATTATATACCATTTCATACAGCTCTACAGGCTCTATTGCAAATGGGTGATCGGGCCCAGATAGGCGTCGACTTAAAGTGAAGTGTTTTTCTATGCATGTAGCGCCCATTGCTACTGCCAGTGGGGGCACTAGTATACCCTCGGTATGATCTGAAAGCCCAACCCTAACGCCGTCAATTTCCCTTAGCTTTGCTAATTGCCCTAAATTAATATCTACAATTGGTGTCGGATATGCGTTATTGCAATGTAAGATTGTAATATCTGCATCTGGATTTTCTTCCCTTATCCATTTAACAGTATTCCTTGCCATCGATACGCTTGAACCAATGCCAGCTGAGAAAATGATTGGGAGCTTTGCTCGTGCAACCTCTTTTACTATTCTTGGATCTGTAGACTCAAAGCCAGCTATTTTAATCCTACTTACTCCGACATCGCAAAGTTCCTCTATGGCTCTTTTGTCGAACGGAGTTGACATGAACTCTATATCCTTGCTGTCACAATGATCTTTAAGCACGGCATGCCAGTCCCTTGGAAGCTCCAATGATTTTATTAATTCGCTTATGTTTTCATAGCCTGCAAAGTCGGGAGTACCATTTGCGTAGAGCGTATCAGCAGAGTATGTCTGAAACTTTATTGCATCGCAGCCAGCTGAAGATGCAACATCAATTAAAGATTTTGCAAGACTTATATCGCGGTTATGATTTGCGCCTGCTTCGGCGATTATAAAAGTTTCATTCATTTAGTGTTCTCACAATACAGTCGAGATCTTTTTCTGTCAGATTATGATGAATTGGAATGTTCACTATATTATTAAAAATACTTTCTAGATTTTTTAACTCAACATCGCTGTTGAAATAAGTCGTCTTGTGTAACATTGGATAGTGTTTAGCAACACCAAGTTCATTCATAATCTTATTTGCGTTATCAGAAAAAGAAACTCCGAAGTAGTATGATGATAATATATCATGATTTATCATGTTTGTCAAGGATAAACTTTCATTAATAATCTGAAAATTCCTCTTTCTAACTGATAAATCGCTAGCATACCTTTCTATACTTGCGAGAACTAAAGTTGCGTTAAGATTGTTCATATAAAATTTAAAACCACCTGAAGCCTGAATGTCATATCCTTCTTTTAGTGGTGTTCTTCCAAAATTCCTATAGCGCCTGAAGTATTCAGCAGCCTCTGTGTCGTCCGTGGATATCATTCCACCATCGGAAGAGCAGAGCGGCTTATAGGGGTGAAAGGAGAAAAAAGAAAAGTCACATTTTATACTAGGAGTTACGCAATGGGCTGAGTCGGCTACCACAATTTCGTCTCCCAATGGTTGCCAGTCCTTTATTTTACTGACTCCTCCATATAGCACAGGCATTAATACTACCTTGTTTTGCCCCTGCTTCCTTCTTTCTATATAATCTTTTAAATCAAATAACAATTCATCGTTAACATCAACAAAAATAATATTGTGTCCGTGATGCTTCGCTGCCCATGCTGGAGAAACGAAGCCGAGAGAGGTTGTGTACACATCGCACACTCCATACTTCTCTTTTAAGAAAGCAAATATCATAAAAGCAGAAGCGCTGGCGGAGTTTGTCGCTATGTTGTGATTTTTCATTGAGAATGAGGGGAAAGAATCCTCAAGCTTTGTAACATTAGCGCCAAAGCCGAGGTCGCCTGACAGCAACACATCGTTGACTTCATTTAGATCAAGTGCCGTAAAGCGAGATTCATATGCTTTCATTTTTATACTCCAAAAAAACTATTGATGAAAATAATTCATACAATAATGAATGCCTCTTTCATACAAATCTGGTTGCCTATGGAAAGTAATGTGGCAACCGATTTCAGCGTTATTCCAGTGCGCGTACCTTGGGCCGCGCAAAAGGAGGCTTAATAACTTAGGATCAACCGTAAAGCTTATAAATGGCTTGCTGCTATCAATATTAGATACAAACTCTAAGTTTTCATTGTCAAAAGCAAACTTAGCGTACTTACTCGTACCGATGGCTACATAAATTTCTGTAGGGCTGGACATTCCTAGTTCTTTTCTTTTGTCTTCAAAGCGCTTATATGAAGTTGCGCATAGGGACTTAAGCTCCTCAATCGAAGGCTCTTCATTGCTTTCAAAGTCAAACTTTACCTTACTTAAGGTATTTTCATAATAATTACTTTTCTCTTCGGAAGTAAAATGTCTATAAGGTTTTGTTTGCGTTTCGCTTGATAAATCAAAACTTTGCAAAGAATTAAGAAGTATGCCCCTTGAGCTTCCTTCGTTTAAGGAAGTATATCTATCGCACGTTTCTTTAATATCGTTGACTGCTCTGTACTTTTCTAATTCCACCAGTTTCCCAGCCAAACAATATGTTCCCGCCATTGGCATGAAGAATTTTGGTTTGATGTCGTTGACATAATTAAGCCCAGATTGGAAATAGTATTCTTTCTGTCCTGCCGCTTTCTCTATCTTCTCTTCGTTAGAATAGTTAGTAAAGCATTGTGGATATGCGCTAGCGCCAGTGTACCCCACCATAAGAAAGTCAATGTCATATTCTTCTATTGCTTTTTCAATTGCAAATTTTGCAACAGGGTAAGGGCAATCATTGACATTCATTACTGTATGCGTACCGTCACTCACAACACAGAGGCTGTCAATTACACTAGAAACATAATTAGTTTCCATCTTTCCGCACCCAAAAGACTTGTGGCACATTTCTGGATTGCAAAAACCAGCGGGTATTATATTGATATGCAAACTTTCATTGAGATAAAACTTTTCATTAGCTTCTATCTCTGTTACGGAAAATCCCAGCCTTTCAATATTATTCTTTAAAAATGGAGCGGGGAACTTATGTATAAGAATCGGTATGCTCTTATCTATTTTTGAAAGAGTTAGCCTGCTGAAGTGATCTGGGTGTATGTGAGAAATATAAATGTAATCAATATCGTCTAATATACCGAAATCTAAATCTTTTACTGTAGGGTACGATGCCCAAGAGCCATAATACTCTCCATCGATTAGCCATGGATCAAAAAGTATTTTAACCCCTTTTGATTCTATTATCTCACATGCGCCATAAACGTGGGTAATCTTCATCGATTAGCCCTCGATGCCTACGCCTACTTCAATAATTTTTCTTAAAGATGATACATCGTTATCAAGGTGTAGGGAAGAGTTATACTCCAACCCCTCATACCTTTTGTTATATGTGTGTTCTTTGTTTGTATATTGAGGAGTAACCACCATTAAGGTTTCATCAACTTCATAAGTAAATGGAAGCTCTGTTTTAGCCAACATGTCCTCGTGAATCTTTTCGCCAGGACGCATGCCATTAACTACGGTGTCTGCATTTTCAACGCCAGTCATCTCCAGTACTGCATTAAGAACTGTCTCAAGCTTATAGGAGTTAATCTTTGGAATAAATACTTCACCACCTTGCGCAGTTTCTAAGGCAAGCAAAACAGTGTCTACTGCATCGTCAAGCGTAAATAAGAATCTACTGCAATCAAAAGATGTAATTGGAATTTGCTCTTTGTTTCTTACCTTATCCATCCATAGAGGAATAAAAGAACCGCGACTTGCAATGACATTTCCGTATCGAACGGATGCAAAGATTGTACTGCTGGAGTTATAATCAAAGTTTGTAAATATTCTTTCAGCGATGAACTTACTGGAGCCGTAAACATTTATTGGCTGACATGCTTTGTCAGTAGATATCAACATACACTTCTTAACATCGTTTGCTAAAGCTGCTGTTGCAACATTTTGGGATCCCATGACATTTGTTTTTATACATTCGTCTGGATGGAACTCCATGTCGTCAACTCTCTTTAGTGCTGCCGCGTGTATTACAAAATCTGGCTTGTGAAGCCTCATTGTCGTGTCTATCTTGGTGAGATCTCTTACATCACCGATAACTCTGATGATGTCAGGATCGGAACCGAAAGCCAATGCTTGCTTACCTTCGTCTCGACTATAAACAATTATCTTCCACCCCAAGCCTTTAATCTTTTTAATCAAAGCCTTGCCCAGAGAGCCAGTGCCTCCAGTTATTAATATCTTTTTTCTCAAATTACCCCCTAAGTTTCTTACGAATAGGCTTTTCGCCTTCTGTTACTCTCTTAATTCCGTCGCCATAAGCCAATTCTAGCTCGCGGACTCCCTTAACTAACTTAATTAAACCCTGTGGCTCAACTGAAGATAGGTGATCGGAACCCCACATTGTTCTGTCAAGAGTTATGTGCCTTTCAATTATAGACGCTCCAAGGTAGATTGCGGCGACAGAAGTGCCTAATCTGAACTCATGTCCGCTGTAACCTACTTCGCAGCCGTAGCGAGCCTTCAGGGTGCCTATACAGGAAAGATTCAATTCCTCTAGAGGTGCTGGATATGTTGAATTACAATGTAACAGACTAAATTCTGTACCTTCATCCTTCATCCACCGTACTGCATCATCGATTTCTTCCATGGTACTCATACCAGTGGAGAAAATAATCTTTTTACCCGTTCTGGCAGTTTCTCTCATGAGTTTTTCGTTTGTTAACATCGCAGAAGGGATTTTCAAAAAAGGGATGTCATATTGCATTAAGAAATTAAGACTATCTATATCCCAAGGAGAAGCAGACCATTCAATTCCCCTAGCTTTACAGTAGGCATCAATCTCATCATACTCTTCTTTTCCAAACTCGACGCGATACTTGTAGTCTAAGTATGTCATCCTACCCCATGGAGTGTCCCGCATTACACCCTTTTGGTGTTCAGGGACGCACACATCGGGATTCCGTTTTTGGAATTTTACAGCATCACAGCCAGCGACGGCGGCGATATCTATAAGTTTCTTTGCATTTTCCATGGAACCGTTATGGTTGATTCCAATTTCTGCTATAACATATGTTCTTTTCATAATTGCACTCTCGGTATTTTTTCGTAAAGAGAACTTTTATCCGATGCAAGCTCAAGCTCTACACCACGTTCCTTTAGCCATTTATAAAGATGTTCTGATGCATCTCTGGTTGAATCGATTTCCCAATCTAAAATATCTCCTCGATTGTGTAACGATTCTGTCGAACCAAAGAAGTGTTCATAATCATCCAGTTCTTTAGGACTATTATAACACAGATCCCATCCAAGTGCAACTATTTTCTTTACTCCAAGGTGTAGCGCAGCATACAAAACAGTCTCATACATTATGCCTGGACCGCAGGGGCGCTCAATTTGATTGTCTAAAGTATATTTTTCAAAGTCTTTTGTTACACTAAGAAACTCGTTGTTAATTTCAGTCCTAATTGGCACTTTAAAAAACAAATCGTTCTTTTGGAATTTGCTCCAGCGTTGACCATGGGGATAATTACTACTAGCTATTGCTATTGGCGACACCTTGTCATATGCATAGTGTTCCCAAAGAGGTGGGTGAGATGGTGCTGGCATATTAGCACAATTAAAGAAGTGAAAATCTGTAATGTTTGGAAAAGTCTCATATGCCTGTTTTACTGAGAAAACTAGTTTATCTTTTAGTTGCTCCCTTAAGAAGTCGGGCTCATAATCTGAAAGAGATGGGCCGCAAGACAGTATATAACATGTCTCTCCTTTGAAAGAATCTTTTAACAGTTCAACCTTCTCTTCAAGAGTAGGAAGCTTCAACAGCTTAGATTTAATTTCCAATCTTTTCTCTTTAACGTTGCCAAGCTCAGAGTCGACTTGATTCATATGTACAGATGTTTCATCAGATTTTTTAATAGCATCATACATCATCTCCCCTATCTTTAACGGAGAGTAATTGCCAGAAAGAACGTTCTTTCTGCCTGCTGTACCCATGGCTTTTAAATCTTCTTTCTTATTTTTCCATAAGTTATATGCTTTTCTTAGTTGTTTTCTTGTACTATTGACATGACATTCATACCATTCTCCATCATTTTCGTATGGTACGATACTGAAAAGGCATGTATCCCAGTGCCCATCTACAAGAAACGACGCGTCGTCATGAACAAAGTCTGTGTGTCCTCCCTTCTTCGGCACCAGTACTGGCAACGCTTTAGTTAGCGCCTCTGCAATTGGCAAGCCAAAACCTTCGCCTCTAGAGGTTAATGCAAATACATCAGAATTCTCGTATAGCCAATTAATATTTTCAAAAGGAAGGAATCCTGGTATTAAAATAATATTATTATCAACAGGGTCCGCGTACTTCGGATTAACCATGTCATGCTTATAATACCTGATTTCATTTTGCATTGCTTCCACATTATGTGTTCCGCTAGCAAATGCTTTTAATATCAAAATAGCATCATCTTCTTTTTTGAATTCTGATGCCCAAGCCTTGAGTAGGATGTCGAAGCCTTTTCTTTTCGTCCACTGAGATATCGATAACACTGTGAACTTTTCACCAAGGTTGACAGGTAAATTTAACTCTTTTGATGGCGTCATATTTTCCTCAATAACATGAGGAATAACTGTCGTCTCACAGTTAGCGGCTTTTTCGAACGGTTCTTTGTTCCATTCGCAAGGAACAATTACTCTATCAGTGTGATAATATTCGTATACCTTTTTCCACTCCCAAGGAACAGAGTCGGTTTCCCAAGTGCATATGCTTATATTCCTATCTGATGCATTCTGTAGTTTTAGAATTGATGGGCTGCAATTTGGAGATGGACGGAATTTTTCGTCTGCGAATGTCAAAAGAGGAGTTGGCATATGCCACAAAAAAGTATATCTTTGTTTAATCATAGAATCGATTTCATCATCATTCTGGAACTCGTACTTTTCGATAAGTGCAAGTTCTTCCGAGGATAAATTATTCGACTCTGTTATAACTGTAGAATATATTTTCAATTCGAAGGCGTCTGGATTCTCTTTTAGATATTCATCAAGGGCTTTAAGATAACCCCTTGCCGCGACAGCATACCCCGCTGTGTCCCTAAACTGTGCCGCGTAAACTATTCTCATAGCATCACTATCTTTTGAGAGTCATCACTTTCCTTTGGCTTGGAGCCTGTGGAAATATCCATTGCTTCTACAAAATTATCATACATAATTTCTTCTGTGAAATTCTCTGTCAGATACTTTTTCAACTTCTTGGCGCGACTTAATGACGTGCTATATTTTTCTTTTACACTTCTCATTTGTTGTTTAAAGCTGGATTCTTCAGGATAACACCACATTGCATCCTCTTGTATAACCCCATCCCAAACTGCTTCCTTTTGGACTGGTGCGACAGTATATTCAACTTTGGAAAACAATCCTCGTGTTTTTACTTTTCCAGTTTTCTTATCCTTTTGTGGCACAAACAAAAAGTCGTTTTGTCCACTCCAAGCTGGAGAAATTACTGGTAGCCCGTAATGTGCTGCTTCGAAGATAGGCAAGCCATAGCCTTCGCCATGAGCGATAGTTACGAAAGCCTTAATCTTTTCATGTTGATATAATGCTGAAAGTTCTTCTTCTGACATGTTGCCATGAATAAGATATACTTTACACTTGCTGTCTTTATGTTTAGCCATTATCTGTTTGATATTGGTTTCTGTATAGTTTCTGTCCATAAGGCAGTTTTTTGCCATACTGGTTTTTAACACCAAGCCAACTTCATCGTCCTTAAACTCATCCATAAACCAGCTAATTGTATTCGGAAGATTCTTTCTTGGACCGAACTGGGCAATTGCTAGAAAGTTAAAATCATAGTCTAATTCTAATTCAAATTCTTTTGCTGCCTTCTTCGCTCGAACAGGATAATTAACGACACTTATCGGAGTTTCACTCCTTAGAGTAATCTCTTGTCCTGTTTCGGGGTGAGCTGCCTTATATACGCTATTAAGGAAAATCTCTTTAGAGTGATTTGATACAACAATAATTTTGTCCATATAGTTGCAAGCCTCTAGCCAAGCTGGTGCCACCTTTGTTGTCTCTATTCCTGCTGTATAGCCGATATTAATAGGAGCCATATTTTTAAATTCGTTAGGAATCGTAACTTGGATTGAGACATCATATTTTCCGCCACCAACTTCAAAGTCTCTAGTCTTGTGACACAAAGAATCAATCCACTTATGCTCAGGACTATCTTCCACAATCCAACTTGTTTGCCCCCAGTTAACTGGGTGGACATAGATATCATACAAGTGCTCATGAGCACGTAAAGATCGCAGGGCAAACCTAGCTTGTTCTCCATATCCAGAGCGCGTTAGCATCGGCCCATGTAGTAATACTTTTTTTCTCATGTTATCTCCTTAATTGTCCAAGTTTTGTATAGCTTTCTATCTTCCCATGAACCATGGTTTTCGTAGATGCTATCCATAACTTCTACCCACTTACTTGAAAAGTCTTCAAAGTTGTAATTCTTTCTTACGTGTTCCAGTCCCTTTTCACCAAGAGCCTTGATTTCGGCTTTTGGCATATTCATCATTTTTGTCAGAGCATCCATAAAATCTTCTTTATTAATTCTGTCTTCAAAGATATATGGAACCTGCTGAGAACCAATGAGCGCTTTTGACGCAGGCTCAATTCCAATTCCGAACCACTCCTCTCCATCTGTAACTTGTTCTTGCAAGCCACCCGTCATTGTAACAATGATTGGAGTCCCAGTGCTTAACGACTCTAGAGTTGCCAAACCAAATCCCTCTGCATCGGAAATATTAAGAGTACAATCTGCCATATTATAAAGTTTGTTTAAGTATTGGGGAGGCAACTTGTCAACCGACAACATAACTTCCTTATTGCTTAATCCAAATTTCTGGCACAAGTGAACCAAAGGTTGTCCATGCGGATCGCTGGGATCTGTATGCATAACTAATCTTGCTTTATCTCTGCCTACTCTATCCAAGAATTCATTAAACCAATACAGCAAAGTTCCAGACTGTTTCCTTCTTGCATTTCTATTATTCCAGAAGAAAGTAAATCGATCATCGATATCGTCCATGGACTCAACACCAAACAAATCAACCATAAAAGGCTCTACATCTTTCTTTGATAAGGGGTGAAAAAAATTAGGATCGATTGCGTGAGGGATATAATATCTTTCTACTTCTGGTGCTACTTCTTTTACTGCGGCATCTGTAACTTTAGAAATCGTCGCAATAACATCGTTAGATTGATAAAATACTTTATTGAATTCTGGTGCTGGGAAGTTGTCCCACACATGATAATATACCAGTGGCACGTTTGCTCGGATTTCATCCTCTATTTCCCACAACCATCCCCAGAATCTTGGATCTGTCATAAACCATATCATATCTGGACGCTCCTGCCTGAGCGCAGATCTGATGTGATCTTGTGTGCCGTAGTTATCTACTGGTAGAATTCTCCAGTCATCCAGATACGGCTCAACTTTCGACATCTCATAATTCTCGTGAGAGATAGCACCGCCGAAACTAAGAACTTCATATCTTCCTGTCTTAAGCAAGGATTCGATAACATACTTCGTTTGTGTGCCAACTCCAGAAGGAGACAATGGATGATCGGAAATTGTTAAAACTTTAATTTTTTTACTCATATTTTCCTTACCTCAAGTACAGTGTACTGTTTTATTAAATTCACATTTTTGACAAGCTAAACGATTCTTAATACAAGTGCCAGACTTGATATTCTTAATCGCCTTCGTCAATAGTCCCATAGCGCGTTTCGTTTTAAGATCGCCGCTTGTGACTCTAAAAAATTCAACTTTGTTCTTTTTTGCTGTTCTCTTTAAAAGAGCAAAGTGAGTTTCAATATTTTTTGGATCTATGCCATGTTTTTTGGCATAAAAATGTTTATATAGCGTTAGCTGATAAGTTGTCATGGGATCAGATTTTCGTCGCTGATCCCAACCCCAAGAACAAGTCTTCCAGTCAAATATATGATATTTGCCATCAGAAGTTTTTACAACACCGTCAATAAAGCCCTTAAACATATAGTCTTCTTCGTCTATTGGCACCATCAGGTTCTCTTCGGCGCTGATTACCTTGTAATCGTCAAAGTACAAATCTAAAGCGCCTTTGATTTCTGGAAGCAGGCTTAGTCCCTGTTCTCCCATATCATCAATCAGCTTCTGATCCATTGGCACACCATCTTCCGCCAAACCATCTATAATTTTGATGAAGCTAGACAGAAAGACTTCTTCTGGGTTTCGACGCGTTTGCAATAAGATATTCTCACAAACATTATGAACCGCATTACCGAACGCAGTAAATTCATTACCGACGAAACCCTTGAGTTTGTCAATCTTAATTAATTTGTGGTAATAAGCACATTGATCCCAAAGCTTAAGCTCTGAAAAGGATATATGTGGCAATCTACACCTCTTTCTTGGTTGTCTTCTTTTTGGCGCTGTATGGCTTAGAAGAAAAGTCTTTCTTTTCCGCTTTGCTTGTCGAAGTCTTTTTGGCTTTCTTGACTGAAGGCTTTGGCGTTGAAAAAACCCATTCGGCTGACATTGTTTTTGGATATCTTGTATCCAATGTACCATTCTTTAAACAATCTTCAACCTGAACATTGTTTTGCTTAAGAAGTTTTTTAATATCATCAGCGTTTGCATATTTTAATGCAAGGTTTGACTCCGAAGAGTTTGGTTTTGGGTTTTTAAAGTTTGCAGATACGGTGACTTTGCCACCTTCTTTATTGATTGTTAAATCTTCAAAATTAATATCCATCTTGTTCTCCTATTTCTAAAGTTTTTAAAATTTTGTAAAGTGCAGGACTTACCATCCTTAAGAATTCTCTGAGTTTCAAGTCAACAAAGTAATCTTCAAATCCCGTAGAATAGTACTCAGGCAATGACGTTATAGCATAAGGAGTATTAAGGTATTCTCCCGTAAGGCTAAGGATTGTAGAGTACCCAACCTCTTTTGAAAGATAATCATCCAACTCTTGATTGAATTCTGTGTCTTGAAAGTGTTTAATGTATTTTTTAACGCCAGCAAGTTGCTCATAGTTTAGCATTGTAAGAAGCAGTTTTTTTCTTTTTCCTAAGAATTCTCGTGATAGTTTGCCGTCTGAATATATTAATGAACCAAATTTTGATTCTAATGAGTGTGCGAACTCGTGGATTATATCGTCAGCCATATCCTTTATGTTTTCTTGCACATTTGATACATATATTGCTCCCGAATCATAGAAAGCATTGATATTTCTTTCCTTAAAGGTGTCAAACTCTCCAATATAAATTGAATCAACTTCTTGCATTAAGTGCTCTGGTAGTAAATCTTTTATGAGATCAAGTACGGATGGTATCGATACAGGCTCTGAATTGTCCGAAGTACTCATATCATTCAAGAGGTAAACATATATGTCATTTAAAGAATATTCTTTTCTGGATTTGCTGGCTTGAGCCATAGAACCCTTGATAGTCTCTATTATATTGCTATTCTTCATTGCTTTCGTTTGATTCTTTCATGAGCCTTTCGCCTTCAGAAACATCGTCTAATGCTTGTTCATATCCACGAATCCAATTTTCTTCAGCTACCAGCATTAAAAATTCTGGAAACTCTTCAGCCATTACTTCCACAATCATCTCGACAGTAACTTCTTCACCAGAAGATAGTTTTTGTCCCACATATTCAACTATAAAATCTTTTAATGGCGTTTCTTTGTCCGTCATGATCTAACCTCTTTAAGTTATCTCATATAATATAACCATATTTGGACGTAATGTCAAGTATTATTTTATAAATTTTTTGCAGCGACGGTGGCTAACTTAGATCTTTCACCCTTGCGTAGCGTAATATGCCCAGCAATGTCAAACTTTTTTAATCTCTCTACGGCATGAACTAGTCCTGTTGATGTCTCGTTTATATAAATGTTGTCTATCTGCTCAACATCGCCTGTAAGGACGATCTTGGTGCCTTCTCCGGCTCTTGTGAGGATAGTCTTCACCTCGTGTCTGGAAAGGTTCTGTGCTTCGTCGATAATAATAAACGCATTTGCGATTGATCGTCCACGAATATAAGTGAGTGCTTCCATCTCGATGATGCCCTTTTCCATATACATTTCTAATGTAGAGCTATCATCTCCAGTGAGGAATTTTAGATTATCCTCAATAGGTGCCAGCCAAGGTTTCATCTTGTCTTCCATTGTACCAGGAAGGAAGCCAATATCTTTTCCCATAGGTTGTACAGGGCGAGACACAACTAAGCGCCTATATAAGCCCGCTGAGAATCCTTTGCTGTCGAAAGCCGTACTCATTACCGT
>Ga0187217_1000539_pt1 | contig 15855 bp, 20 predicted proteins | sample 15SPOviralmetaG_FD_130165 | JGI IMG/M metagenome (GOLD analysis project Ga0187217, IMG submission 130165) | Marine viral communities from the oligotrophic San Pedro Time Series (SPOT) site, San Pedro Channel, CA, USA - 15 SPOT_SRF_2010-09-15... | ecosystem: Environmental > Aquatic > Marine >... | reverse complement strand
TTGTATCAGTTCTTTTAATCATTACAAATTTTGGAGCTACTCCTAATCCATGACCAATCGTTGCTCCAGCAGAACCATTACCATTATACTTTATAATAGACACTCCTGATGTAGTATTAACTGAAGTGTATGTTGTGTTTATAGTTCCATCTGTGTTTGATGAACCTGCTCCGTTGGCAAGCCAATTCCAAGATACAAATGTTGAGCCATTACCTGTCATATCAGAACCCATAGTAAATCCATCTGAACCAAAAGTTTGTAAACCAATACTATTTGTACTTTCAGCATTAGTTCCATTGCTTATAATCATTTTTTGAACACCTCTTACTTTGTCATAAAGTTGATGGTCTCCTGCACCTGACCTACCTTTTAACCAAATCCAATCGGCATTAAATCCTGTGCCAGTAATATTTTGTGTTGAATTACCATCACCTGTCCAAAGCGTAGTATTAAAATAATCTTTTGCGTTTATTGAATAAGCCATTATTCGTTTAATCCTTTCGTTGATAGAGCAGTAAAACCAGTTGGTACATCATACTCAAATTTACCGATACCTGATGCATTACTTCCCTCAGAAGATATTGCATCTGTTCCAAAATATCCATTTCCTGTGTTAATTTTACAATCAGCATTAGATGTAGCACCACAAAAAGTGTAACTATCACCAGTTAAACTAATACCACCAGTATTTGTTGCTGGATTTGAGCTAACATTCCAAGTACCATTTTTTCCAAGAAAAAGTTTTTTATTATCCATATCTAAAGCTAAACAAAGTCTATCACTTGTACTCAAACTTCCTTGATTCCATTGTGCTGAAGAAACATTTGCACCTGAAGAATAAACAATACCATCATTTCTTACACCAACACTTTTATCTGCTGCATATTCACCCATATAACCACTATTACCTAATGTAGTTCTTTCTATGTCGCCACCATTTGTTAGACAGATTCCACCCCATTGAGAAGCACCTAATAAAAATTCTGCGTAATATTTTCCACTTGTTGCACCTATTGTACAACCTATTCTTTTATAAGTACCTGATGTTGTTCTGTAAACAAAAGTATTTCCGTTAGCAAAAGTTGCACCTGTTTGTGGAATTAAATTATTAAAAGTAGCAAATGAATTACTAGGACAATCTTCAGTAGGAGTTAGTGTACCATTAGCTAATGTAAAGTTGTTAGAATTAGATGATTGGTCTGTGATTGTGTTTCCATCTTTTAAAATTGTAAAACCATTATTTCCAAGTGTAAAACTAGGAGACGTTAGAATTTTCCATTCTCCAGTTGTAGAATCTGTTTCACCAAATACTGTTGGAGCTAAAGCTGTACCATCACAAAAATGAAAATGGGACATACAACCTTCATAACAATAGGTATTGTTATAATAACCACCAATACTTATAGTTGTACCACTTTCATTAATACAATTAGCAGCATCATTTAAAGGTGGGTTTGTTGATGAGGCAAAAATTGTTTCTCTTGTGCCATTGATATATAGTTTTACCCTATCACCAGCAGTTGAATCAGTTGTATCTACTGCAAGAACTATATGATACCAAGCAGAAGTGTCTCTAAATTTTCTATTTGTATTTATAGCAAAAGTATCACTTCCACTATAACTATTCCAAATTTCTAATACGTCTGAAGAATTAAACGCAATTTTAAATCTGTTATTAGCATCTACTCTACCATCAACTATGAAAGCATCTGAATAAGTAATTTTTCCTCTCTTTACCCAAAATGAAAATGTAAACTTGTGATTATCTGTTTGTGTTCCTACTGTTCTTGTTAATCTTGTATTAGCCATTAGTTAAATTGCGCTCCCCCCGTTGCTCCAAAGCTAGAAGTCATACTAAACTCTCTTGTTGTAGTTTGACTTTCTGCGTCAGTAATTCTTATTGTAAACGTATATGTAGTTGGTGTAGTTGAACTAGCACCAAAATCTGAAGTAGTCAACGCACCTGTAGAACTATTTAATGTAACTCCTGCTCCACTTAAAACTGATGTTGTTTCTGCAAATGTTATTGTACTATCTGATGATGCTGAAATAGTAGCTAATGTTCCTGAAAAATTACCAGCAAAAGTTCCTAATGAACCTGCTCCTGTACTAAACGTAGGTGCAGTAGATGCAGTTAATATTGCATTTGTACTTCTTGCAGCTCTACCATTTTCTAATTCTATTCTAACATAATAAGATCCTGATGCTAAAGTAACATTGACTGCAAGTGTTGTAGCATTTGTTAAACTAACTGTATTAGAAGATGTAATAGCACCTGTGTCTGATTTAATAAATTGTACTGTTGGTATTCCACTAAAATTTGTTCCTGTAATATTTATAGCTGTAGCTGTAGCTGGAGCAATTGTTTGAGATACATCTGCTACTGTTGGTACTGTAGGTTGAGGTACTTCTGCAAAAGATAAGTTACCTGAACCATCTGTTTTTAAATAATAACCATTAGTAATACTTGATGGTAAAGTTAATGTATAAGATTGACCAGCACTATGTGGAGGTGATTTAATTTTTACACCATGTGTATTAGCATGGCAATTTAATTGTATTTGACCAGCATTAGAACTGCCATCACCATTAACAGTTAATCCATTATAATTTGTTGTAACAGTTGCACCAGTTAATGTTTTAGATGCCATTGTAGTTGGTAATCTTGCATCTGCCATTGTGCCTGATGTAATAGATGAAGCTGCGATTGCTGCAACATTAAATGTACCAAATCCAACGATGTCTACAATATCGCCAGCAGTTGCACCTGAAGCTAATACAACAGATGTACCTGAAGTAACAGTTACGTCTGTACCATTAACTAATTTAACACCATTAAGATAAACATCTATAAAACTTGCATCATAAGCAAGTGTATTTCCATTATCGTCTGATCCTGTAAATGTAGTTTGACTACCTGAAGCTGTGTATTTAAATCTAGCTGATGTTCCATTTATTGTAGATCCAGCAGCTGCCCATCCTGATGATTTATAAACTTTTAATTCATTAGCTGTCGTATCAAAATTTAGGTCGCCAACATTTAATGAACTACTTGGAACTCCTGCTTGAACTCTATATCTTTCTGCAAAACTATTAACACCAGTTACATTGTTTGCAACAGTTGTAACATTAGCTGAGTTAGCTGCTAAAGTATCTAATCCACTTACTGCTGCAAGTGTGTTCATGTCAGATACAGCATCTGCTGTACCTAAAGTATTTAAATCTGATACTGCATCAGCAGTTCCTAGTCTGCCAATCTCAGTAGCTTTACTTGCTACTGTTGTAACTTCTGTAGCTTTTGGTACTAATCTATGAAATGTATAAGTGTTTAATGTAGTAGTTGTTTCTACTAAAATTCCAAAACCTGATGTTAAAGAAGCACTAGCTCCACAACCATTTATTGTTACTGTAGAATTTCCTACAGTTCCATTGGATATAGATACAACACCTGAACCATTTGCTGTATGTGTACTACCTAAAGTAGCTACACTAACAATAGTTCCTGCTCCATTATTAACGTCAGGATTAGCATTAGGAAAACTTGTTTCATTTGCTATTGGAACAAATCCTCCAACGTCATCTACTAAATCTATAACTCTTGCATCAATAGCAGCTGTTGTTGCTACTTTTGTATCTCCAGCTGACCATGAATCACCTGATGCAATTGTTTCACTTGAATCTTGTCTAAAGTATCTAGCATCTGAACCAGCTGTTGTTAATATTGTAACTTCATCAGGAGTGTGTGCAGCATGTTCAGAAGATGTTACTAAAACTGCATCTGCTATTTTACCAGCAGTAACTGCATCATCAGCTATTTTAGCTGAAGTAATTTGTGAGTCTGCAATATGTGCAGTATCAATAGATGCATCTGTATAATGTTCGCTATTAATAGCATCATCTGCAATTTTAGCTCCTGTAACTGCATCGGCAGCTATCTTGCCTGAAGTAACTGCTGAAGCATTTATTTTAGCAGCTTCTACTGCATTACTTGCAAGTTTAGCAGCAGTAATATTTGCGTCTATAACTTTTGCTGTTGTAACTGAATTAGTTTTTAAATTAGAAGAATCAATACTATCTGTTGGTAATGAATTATTTGTTTTAGTTAATATAGCTAAATAAATAACTAATGTTTCACTTGATAAAGAACTTGAATCCCAAGTTACGTTAACTGTTGTATTTGTTGAAAAAGATGTACTTGCTATTGTACCATAAATTGTTCCAGTAGAAGAACCTACTGCTTTAACTCTACGTCCTGCATGATAATGAGCAGTAACATCAGCACCATCTACTCTAAATGCTGTGCTACTTACATAAGTAAATGTATGTGCGCCATCACCATCACCATAGATAACCCATTGAGCATCATTGTACCATTCTCGCATATCAGCAGTAACAGCTCTAAATGCGTTATTAATATTTGAAGGCAACATACCTTCTGCAATAGACACACCTCCTACGGATGTATTATTACCTGCTGTTGTGCTATAATCTTTTATACCTGCCATCTATTCTCCTATAAACCAAGCATATGCTTTGTTATTTTCTGTATTCTTTTCATTAATTAATGTGTTAATTGCTTCTTCAATTTGTCTTTGAAAAAATTCTTGTGTTTCGAAACTATATCTTACGTTATCTATATCTGTTTTATCTGTCATCTTAACCCTGCTTTAACAGCAGTAATATCAATCCCTTGTCCATGACTAAAAGTCTTACCACTTGGTACTTTAACATTTGCTCTAAAGTATCTTCCTGATTGTCTTATAGGATTGATACCATTAGAGGTCATTGTTGACGAAGTAGATTCTACTTTTGCATCTGCTAATCTATTTCTAGTCTTAACTGTTACTGTAGCTTCAGCATCAACAATTGGTCTTACTCCTGTAATAGATGCTCTATGTCCAGGAAATACTTCTATTTCAGAAGTCTCTATCTCAGATTCATTTTGAGTTCCACTAAAAATTGCAGCATTGTAAGAGTTATTTATAGCTCCTAAAAACTTCTGTCCACCTGACCAAAAGTCAGTATCTAAAGCAATATTTATACTTTCTAAGTTTTCAGATATAGTGTCCATAAGCTCTACAGTATAAGCACCTACAAACTGACTAAATATAAAACTAGCATTAGTCTCAGCTAATGACCATTTTTTAGTAGCATAGTTGTAGATAATAAGCTTATCACATATTCCTGATGTATTAGATGCATTAGAAGCTGAAGGATAAAGCCACATAACCAGTTGATTAAATGGATCTACAGCTGCACATATTCTATCAGAAAATGCTTTGTTAAGATCTAGATCAAAAAATCTATTAACTTTTTCAGCACCTATTGATAATAAGTTATCACCTTGAATTTCATAAAATCCATCGTCAGCATAAAAGAAAACTCGTCTATTATCTTGTGCTACAGTTTTGCCATATATAGCTCCTCTATTAGGAGATATTACTGATAATCTAAATACAGTTGCTCCACCAACATAATCCATACGAATGATTTGGTTTTGTCTAAATACATAACCATATTCACCTGAAGTTATAGCTACGATTTCACCACCTGATCCTGGAAGATCTTGTTGATCAGCTTGTTTAGTTCCTGATAACCAAGTAGTAATATCATTGATTCCAGACCATTGTATTCTATTTTGATTTGTTGGTTGGTTTCCTGTTACTAAGAAATCTCTTATAACTCCTGAAACTCTAAATGTTGGAACAGTACCTGCTGTTTGTATTGCTGAAAGATTAGCAAAATTAGTTGATGTTCCCATTAAATAATATTGAGGTGCATCTACACCATTACTCGCAATAATGTAATTACCAAATTGTGTAAATGTCCAATAATCAGTATTAGTTCCTGTAAGAGATCCTTTTCTAGAAGTAAATGCTCCTGAAGCTAATTGATATATATTTGTATTTTTAGCAACAAAATTAAATACATTACCTGCATTATCTCTAAATGAACCACCACCTCTAGCATCAGCTCCAATATTATTAGAACTATATTCTACTAATGAAGGAAATCTTTTATAAGAGTTTAATGCATAATAAACATTAGTTGCTACATTAGCTCCTTTTTTATCATGTTCAGGTTGATCAGGTAACCATTCACCAAAAGGTATCTGCATTATTTTCTCCTATAGAATGATAGATCTGTACTTACATCTGTTCTTTGAACAACAGGTGCAGAACCATATGAATCTTGTTTGTCATTATTCTCACATCTCTCAAGAGCTGCTGAATACATACCTAGCCATTGTTGCGTTTGGTTAGGGTCGATCCCACCGATAAAATTACTGGCATGATATAACGACCCATATAAATAGATAGATGGATGACTTGCCAAAATATAGTTAGAGGTATCGCTATCAGACAAAGCAGTAAAAGCTTTATAATATTGTAGCTTACCAGTATAACTCGTATCAGGTTGGGGTGCGAATCTAAAACTTTCAGTACCATTGTCTGACTCTATAGTATACGTTCTAGGCATACCTGAAGTCGAACCTCCTTTTATTTCAAATAAATTGCCTGGAGTTATATATTCCAAATGATATTTAGTACCACCTGATAATATATGAAATGATCTAGCACCAATAAAACCTGTTGGTACAGTAACTAATTCTGCGTTAATAGTTACATCATCATTCTGTTCCATTTGTCTTATACGTAACTTAGCATTAAAATCAGCTTCAGTAAGTTTTATAAAATCATCTTGTATCTCAGTTGTTAAATCTGATCTATTTAAGAAATTTGCTATTGATGATTTAAGTTCTGTATATGTTGATAATGCCATTACATTCTTCCTGATGCTGTTCTAAAATAACGATATTCGTTACTATTAAGTTTTAACTTTAAAATTTTTGTTCTTTCTGATTTGGGTATTTGCCACCAATTATTAGTACCATTATATTCTCTAGCCCATAGTTCTAAAACCATAGTTGGTATACTAGCTACACGTTTAATTTCTTTAGTCTTAGAATATCCGTCATTAAGATTATATAATCTTTTATTCTTTTGTAGAATAGGATTAACTTCTTGTGATCTTTTAACTGTTACTTTTCCATCAGCTTCTACGAAATATTTGGTTCCGTCAGATTCCTGATCTCTTAATATAGACATTATTCACTTAGTGTAGTTACGTAAACATTGGCAGAACCAATGGCAGCTAATTTTTCTCCAGGTGAAACTTTAAAATATTCATAACTTTTTGCTTCTAAAAATATTTTAGATGATGTTGCAGTTGGATTAACTCCAAATTCTACATGAACATCTGCATCAGATATTACTCTAACGTATTCTATATTAGCTTCAAAAGCAGCAGTCTGTGAAGATGAACCACCTGAAGCAAGTTTTACAGTTGTAACTGGTCTCATTGCTATATGCATTTGTATTTCCTTTATTTTATTGTTAGGGGAGATTGCTCTCCCCTTAATTAATTATCTTCTTATTACGAATGTAACAAGACATTTTTTAGCTCCAGTAGAGCCACCATCTGTAATGATTTCAAGTGTACCATCTTCTTCTACTCTGTTAGCAGCAGTAGGTGCAGATGAATCTACAGTTCCAGCAGCTGATCCTGAATGGGCGACAGTAATGCCACCACCAGTTATAGCTGTGCCACCAATCTCAAAAGATAATGCAGCATTACCACCTGATATAGCACCTTGTAGAGCAGTAATAATTTTTATTACTTTTCCACCATCAGGTACTGCAACAAATGTAGAAGATGCTGTACTAATATCTTCGATCTCAGCAGTTAAAAAATAGTCGTTTAATGTTCTCATGTTTTCTCCTTTGTATGTTCCGTATTATTGACCTCTTAATACTTCATATTTTGGGTTGATACAAGGGGAGTATGTTGAGGTTACTCCCCTATGTATTTATAGATTATGATGTTGTTAAGTCGAATACTCCACCTGAAGCACCTTCATTTCTAGAGATCAAAGTAAGTTCAGCTAATAGCTGTCTTTTTTCTGAGTCACCACTTTTTGAAAGTTCATGCATTGTGAAGTCTCTTAAGAATCCTACAGACCAGTAGTCCATATCTAAGACTAATGCATCTCTATCTCTAGAGAATCTGTTAGGAACAACTTCTAGATCACCAAAATCAGAAGAATATACATCTATTGAAGTGTATAAAGTTTTATCTTCTGAAGCATCGAATCTAGTAGATCCACCAGTAAATCCTGAGATTTTCTGTTTATTGAATGGGCCTACCATGATTACAGATGGGTTACCACCTGAGTTCCAAGTACCTTTAATAACGTCTTTCAACATAGCTTCAGTTAAAGCTCTTTGAGTTCCGTCATTTCTAGCATCAGAAGCATCTGCTGCAGTTGGAGATGATCCGTCTGCTGCAAAGTTATCATTCGTTGCAATCCAAGCACCAATAGAACCGAAAGTTCTTGCAGTTGATGAATTACCAGCTGCTCTTACTTGGTTAGTTAATAAAGTAGACTCGATGTCTCTTTTTAACTCTTTGGATTTTTTAGCTATTTGGTATGCAAGTTCACTTGCTCTACCAGCTTTGTCTACAGCTTCTTGTGTACCAGTAATTACTACAGTTTTATCCATGATCTGTGTGTAGTTACCGATTCTAGCTGTTGCTGTTGATGCATCTAGTGTAGCATCGTCACCTTCAATAACTTTATTGTTAGTAACTGCTGCTGCTAAACTATCTGTTTGCCATTCGTGGAATGTATTTTTTACTTGCTCTCTCGCAGCTGCACTCATGAAAGGAGTTTCAGTTGGAGAAATTGAGTAAATAACATCCTGCAAATCTTCTCTGATACCTACTGCATCGTACGTATCAAATGTGTTTGTTGGTTGTGCCATGTTATTTTCCTATTTGTTTTTTGAGATTATTTCAAGAATAGCAGAATGAGCATCGTTCAGTTTACCTGACTTTCTCACTCTACCAATTTTTTGTTTAACAGTAGCACGTTTAGAATCCTCCATTTTAGGAGTTCCTGACTTAATTACTCTAGGAGCTGTAGTAACTTTTTTATTAGTTACTGGTGCTGCCTTTGAGGCTTTGTATCCCATTGCATCTCTTAGAACCATAAGGAATCTATGATCTGCTAATGAACCAATTTCTTGTTCGTTAAATCCATATTCAGATAAAGATTGTTTCATCTGATTTTTAAAAGTAACTGCTTTATTTGGATCACTATATTCAGGGATCTTAGTTGCTGCCAAAGTTTTTTGTTCTTCTATGTATTGATTATACTGCTGTGCTTTGATTGCTTCAGTTTGAGACTTTAGTTTATTAAAAGATTCTCTTTGCTGACGCATTTCAAAATCTATCTTAGCAGCATTCGCAGGATCTTCTTCATACATCTTTTTAAGATCTGCATCGTTAGAAGGTTGACTGATATAGTTACTGGCCATGCCAATTAAATCATTCAATTCTTTGAGCTTACTGTCATACGTTTGACTAAGGCTCAGTCTTTGTTCATCAAGTGTTTTCTTATCTTGCGATAAAGCATGAGTCTTTTGTCTATAATCTGAGTCTCTTGAATAACCTGATTTCAATTCGTCCAAGCTGACCTCTAACTCTTGACCTTGTACTTTGACTCGGTGGAGTGAAGGTTCTTGTGCTTCTTGTTGTTCGGTTTGTTCTGTCTCAGTTATTTCAGAGCTTTCAGTTTCAGGTTTAGCTTCCTCAGTCTCGGATTGGCTAACTTCTTCAACAACATCAGGTTTAGTTTCTTCAACTGGTTTTTCCTGTGTTTGCTCTTGTGGTTCTGTCTGTTTTTTTTCAGGTTCTGATTGTCCTTCTTGAGGATTCAGTAATCCTGTTATTTTATCAGCAGCACCTTTTATAGTTTTATCTACTTGCATAGATTCTCCTTTTAGGTTGATCGCTTCCTGGATTGGATTAGCGAAATAGACTTCTAATTACTTAGTTAAGTCTTGTAGTTGATCTAGCTCTTTGGAGGCTAGTTTTCCTTCATTCATCACAGACTCAAGATGTCCTTTGATTTTGTCGACCATATTATAGGCCATCCAAAGAACTTGTCTTTGATCGTGATCTTTATAAGACGTGTTAAATATTTCCTCTTTGTATCGAGTTTTTAAATAACTAATCGCCTCTTTCATCAGGGGTTCGTCCAGTATTAACTGGGCCTTTGTTCCCTGCGAAATCTGTTTTGTTAGATCCTTTGTCATTAAAAAATGTTTTTTGACCTTTCATTATTTCTTTAAATAAATCACCTGATTGTTTAACTTGTTGTGTTTCTACCATAGATCGGTTCTTCATTTCAAGCTCATTTATTTTAGTACCATATTTAAGTTCCATCTCTTTAACTTTTAGTTCAAAATCAAGCATACTCTGTCTTAATTCAGATTCTAGTTTTTTCATAGCTACTTCAGCATCTAGAGATTTTCTAGCATTTTCACCTTGTACTTGAGCTAATGATACTTTTTCAAACTCTGTTGGTGGTTTAGGTGGAAGTGGTGGCATTTGTGATGCACCTACTTCAGGATCCATAAAGAAAGGTTCTACACTTCCAAGACCTGCATTCTCTACAAGTTTTTGTAATGTAGAATATATATTTTTAAGATTAACTACTGGGCCATATACATTCTGTTGTAATTGTATTGCTTGTAGTTGTCTTTGTAAAATACCATTAAGAAGGATAAGTTGTTGTTCTTTAGAACCTGTACCTAATCCTACTTTAACAGATAAGTTAACTCTGTTTCTCCATTCGTATGGAGTCATAGGTATAAACTCACCTCTAATTCTAACTAATTTTTCTTTTTGCTGATACTTGCAAAGTAATTCAAATATCTTAATTCCTAAATCTTTAACACCAGTTTCTGCAAAAGTTCTAGCAATCAATTCCATTCTCATTTGAGATTGTGTTAAAACTTGATTCATGCCAGTTGCAGTATCTGTATTAAGTGCATCTGATTGTAAACCTTGTGAAGATTTTGTAACACCTGATCTTGCTTCTCTTACTGAGTCTAAATAATTTAATAGTCCTGAAGCTTGTTCTGTAATAGGTTGAGCTGTCATGACTTGCATAACATTTTGTGGTGGTTGTTTAGTTCTTACAATACCACCTGGACGATTTGTTAAAAGATCATCCATAGCTACTTGACCATCTTGAATAGCAATTCTGTTATTATTAGTTAGATACATATTATCTAACATCTGTCTCATAACAGTAGATTTAATTAATTGTATATCTTCGATTAGTTCAGAAACGGATCTTCCATAAAATCTGTGAGGCATAATAATTGGAGTCATTGAAACAAAAGGAATTGAATCAATCTCCATCATATCTAATATCTTATAAGATCCATTACCTGCTAAGCAGACTTTCATTAATTCTGATTTACCATCGCCATTAACATCTAATCTTACATAACATTCATGTATTAATATTTCGTCAGAAGAATTATCACCTCTATCTTGTGGTGCAGAGAAATCTGTATCTTGGTATCTTACTTGTCTATCTTCTAAATAATATTCTGAATCACCAGTAGGTAGATCATAAACCATATCTTTATCATAACCCATTTCTACTAATTGAGTTCTAGTCATACTTACTCTATGACAAACAAAGTTAGCAGACTCGATAGACTTAGCTCTACGTTCTATTAAAAATTCTTCAGGTGGAATAGGATCAATTTTAACTTGTCCATATTTTTGTGTCTTATGAATAACGACATCATGAAATGTTACTGTGTCAATAACCTTATCATTATTATCTTTAAATTCTTCATCGTATTCTTGATGTTCTGATTCTGTAACTTCATCGTCTGCAAGTAACAAATTATATTCATCATCTGTTAATTTTTTATATTCTTCTCTTGTAGTTTTTTCAGAGTCATCCCAATAAACTTTTAAGATACCATTCTTCTGTACTAAGGCATCTTTGAATGCTGTATACAATGCAGAAAAACCTCTGTTCTCTTTATAGAAAACATGGTTAATATAATCACTAGCTTGTTTAGCTACCTTCTCATCTTCAGGCCCAGCAGGTTCACAATGAAATACATTATCTCCAGCTGTAAAAATTTTCATTAAAGAAGGCATTAAAGATTCAATCGTATCAGATACATCTGTACTTACGACTTGAGATCTTCCTTCTTGTTCATTACCAAAAGGTTTACCTAAATAATATTCTAAAGACTTACGTCTACGAGATACTATCTCACCACCAATATAACCTGATGATGCTCTTAGTTCTCTATTTAATATTGCTACAATTTCATTTTCTGTCATACTATATATTTATAATCCACATTTATTGGTCTTTGCCAGTCTGATGTATCAATAGGATCATGTACGCATCCATATCTAAACGCATCTGCTGCGTGTGAACACCAATCGTGCAAAGGTTTATTTTTAAAAACTTGGTTCTTCTCATCCCATTGTTTACGATATTGACGTAATGCATCTAAACCTAATTTACATTTTTCTCTATCAAACCAACAATGTGGTAAAGCATTTCTAACAGATTCTATACCATGATCAACCTCTAATTTAGGAGCAACTTCAAAGTCTATTCCTAAATCGTTAGCAACTTCTAATCTAGATTTTCCTGTTCCTAATTCCCTAGCTTGTATATCATGAGGTGCTATATGTCTTTCGTAGTTATAGTTCTTATCTTCTAAGACTTCTGCATAGTGAGCTAAAGACTCACCTGAGTTCTCATAATAATCTATAAGGTGTACTTCTTCACCTACTCTTTGTGCAAACCAAATAGCTGTTGAATCCCCTATACCTAAATCCCACCATGTCTCGACACCTACGTGTTCTTCGACTGGAATACTCCCAATTCTCTTTTCATTATCAGCTTTGGTAACTAATTTTCCAAAATAACTACCACTAACAGCAGCAGTAAAAGAACATTCAAACTCTTGGTTATATTGTTCTTCAGTCATTATGGACTGTGCATCTTTTAATTCTTCATCAGGAACTACATTGGTTTCAGAAGCTCTATACATTTTTGCAAACCAGTTTTTAGCTCCTCGTTGTGCAAAATCATATACTTCCCAAAATTGATTATGACCCATTGGTGTTCCAATAAACATAACCCATCCCATTGTATCAGCTACTGCTGGACGTATAATTTCTGTCCAGGTTCTTGGTGCCATGATAGCAAATTCGTCCATCACAACTCCATGATAACCCATACCTCTAAGTGAATCAGGATGATCGGCTCCAAATATTTGTAGAGTAGATCCGTTAAATAATTCTATTTTTAATTCTGTTTCGTTTTTACTACCACCTAAATACATTAGTGGTTTTGTATAAATTTTTAAATATTCCCAAGCAATAGATTTACCTTGTCTATATGTTGGAGCTATAAATGCACATTTCTGATTATTTTTTTTTATAGCTGTTCTAATTAATTCGTTAATAGCTAATACTGACTTACCAAATCTACGATGACAAACCAGCACATTAAATCTTTTGAGACTGTTATGTACTTCTCTTTGTAAAGGACGAGGTGTATAAGGAATAACTATATCTTTAGTTCCCTCTTTACTCGTCTCCCCACTTAATGTTGATTTTGATTGGGCCATCTGATCCAAGTTTTGTAACTGTCGTAGCTAACTTTGAGTGAACGTAAGGTGCAGCTTTCTCGGCTGCCATCATCTTTCTTTCAGGAGATGACATAGGATTATTAAGTACTGCTAATAAGTAATCTAATGGAGAATGATTGTACTTGATTGCTAATTCATCAAGCATCTTCCATTTTTTAGCACAAGTAGATCCTTTCGGTCTACCAGCTCCTTCTCTTTTTCCACCACGTGTTGTCATTATATAACAAATCTTCCTCGTTTATCAAACGATCTTCTTAAAGGTTTATTTGGCACTACTTTTGCACCAGCTTTTTTAATAGCTTTGGTTGCAACTACAGCACCTGTTAATCCTAAAGACAAAGGAGATAACGCAGCTCTAGCTGTAAGCTTTAAGCCTTTTTTAATTAAACCAGCTTCAGGCTTATTAGCCTTTTTAAACATTTTTGGATTTACTTTTTTTCTTCCAAAAGCTTGTTTATGTGTTCTTACACCTTCTCCTGGAATTATTTGTAGATCTTTCATTTAGTATCTTTTTTTAACTTTCTTATTTATTTTTTTTGCGTATTTTTTTGCAGCACTTTTTCCCTTTTTGCTGTAAGCAAACTTCTTTTTTCCTACCATTGGCATTGTTGTGTCCTTTGTTTAGTTGTTCTATTAAGTTTTCAAACGATTCGATAATTTTATCGAACCATTTTTGTAACATATTATATAATTACAGCTATAACAAGTACAACTGCCACAGCGATTACTGCTTTTTTATGGTCTTTCCAATAATGTTCAAGCATATGTTTCATATATTCTCCTTATCTTTGTAATAACCCCTGCATCCTAATATCTCGTTGTGATGCCATTCGGTTATTTGGTTGTCCTCTACCCATTTGGGCCATTTGAGGATTATTTTGAGGCATTTGATCTTGTAACAAACCCCTCTGTCTCTCGACTTCAGGCATAAGCTTAGCTTTAATTATAACCTGTAGTTCTTGAGCCTCATCTTTCGACAAGTTCATTATATCGTCTGCTAGTTTTTCTAGTCTATTAGCCATTAAGCTTTATCCTTTTTATTTGAAGATCTTCCAATTAAATAACCACCTGTTACACCTAATCCAACATCAATAGCTGAAGAAATTTTTCTATCTTTTATACTTTTTAAATAAGCATTAGTAGCTTGTTTACTTTTCTTAATAGCTGTTGCGTTTGCTGCTGAAAATTTTGATCCAACTTTAGATCCAGCTTTAGAAGCTGATTGAAGTATTTGATCATATTCAGTTTTTAACTTACCTGCTTTATATTTGGCTTTTATTTTTTTAAAAAGTGCTTTTCTTTTAGGGCTTTCTTTAACTTTTCCAAATACTTTTTTAGCTTTATGTTTTAGAAATATCCCTGCTGCTTGTCCTGTTTTAAATAACATTATTATGTCTCCTTTTTATTGTTTCCTGCTAGATATCCAGCACCTACGAATAAAGCTTTTGGAGCTACTGCATATCCTACATATTTTGCTTTTCCAGCAGGACTTGATTTATCCCAAGTTCTTGCCATACTAACTCCAAATTCATTTTTTTTCTTTAAAAGCTCACGTCTCTTTTTAAATTTTAATGAACTTTTAATTTGTTTTTTAGGATAATTTTTAAGTACACTATTAATACTATAAGCATCTGTTTTGATCATAGGATCACCAGTATACTTTTTAGTCATAGGTTTTTTAAAAGCATACTCTTTAAATTTTTTAAGTTGCTTTGTGAATTTTAGTCCTAATTTTCCGTATATCATCTTCCTTGTCCTCTATATCGTTTTTTGTGTGGAACCCTCTTAGATAAGCTCTTTGCGTGTCTGAGAGGCCTTTTTTTAGGGGTTGTCTTATGATAGTTATTAACTCCGTATAATCCTTTTTTCTTAGCCATTAATCGTCATCGAATATATCGAACCCTATGCCACCACCGATTACTCCAGTAGTAACTTTACGTCTAGTGCTAGTTCCTAATGTTCCCATATAAGCAGATCTATAAGCTTGATTAATTTTATTTCCTGCTCCTGAAACAGCTTTTTTAACTTTTGTAGTTTTAGCTGCACCTAGTTTAATTTCTGCTTTAGTTCTAAGCTTTTTAGTTGTATCTCTAAATTTGTCAAAACCATCACCTTTTGGGGTAAATTTAGTTTTGGCACCTTTAAAGACTTTTTTAATTCTGCCTGGTCGCATACTTCTTGCGATGCCATAACCGAATCTTGCTAGTGCTGTGTACATGTGTACTCCTGTTATTGTTGTTTAGAATTGTTCTAAGGTATAAAACCCCCCCTAGTCCTAGAGCTGTTACTAACCTCCCTATAT
>Ga0187217_1000537_pt1 | contig 15900 bp, 13 predicted proteins | sample 15SPOviralmetaG_FD_130165 | JGI IMG/M metagenome (GOLD analysis project Ga0187217, IMG submission 130165) | Marine viral communities from the oligotrophic San Pedro Time Series (SPOT) site, San Pedro Channel, CA, USA - 15 SPOT_SRF_2010-09-15... | ecosystem: Environmental > Aquatic > Marine >... | reverse complement strand
GGTGAAGAAGTTACAGTTACTAATGAACCCTGCAAATTAGAATTAAAACGTAGAAATTATGGTCCGTTTTTTCACGATGTTACAAGTAAAATGGGTAATAAAAATCTTTGGGATTTTGAAAGTATTCTTCGTGGGGAAAAAGAAAAAAATAAAAAAGGACAGACATATTATAAAATACGTTTTGATCCCCAATTCCATAAACCATTAGAAATGGATCAAGATGTCAGCGACAGTATCAAGGCAGTTGCTCAAATGGTTCTGGCTGAAAATGCACGTATTGTTGAGATGTATAAATCTTCAGACCATCCTGATGGAATTGAGCATATAGATAGAAAAGCCGCTGAAAAACGTAAACAAAGTATAGATAGTAGCCTAGAGAAAGATCTCGTTGGCTAGATGGGTATTGTAACAGGGATGAGTAATGAGGTGTACCACAGCACTAGTGGTATATCCTCTACAGCGGTAAAATCTGTATATAAGAAGTCTCTCGCTCACTGGAAAGGTGAGAAAAGAGTCCAAAGTGCAGCTTTTGCAATGGGAACGGCAGTACATGCCTTACTCTTAGAAGAGGATCGAGAGCTAGTAATTAAAGGACCAAAGACTAAGAAGTCTAAAGCCTTCGAAGAAATGCAAAGCAGCCTAAAAGAAGATCAGGTCTTACTTACAGAGGTAGAATATAATGTAGCCAATCGCATTGCGAAGGGTGCGCTAGAAAACGAAAACTGTAAGAAAGTTTTGCGTCATAAAGATCGTAAGAATGAAGTATCTATCTTTATAAAAGACCCTCGATCTGGTCTCATGCTTAAAACAAGACCTGATTTATATATCGAGTCCGAAAATACAGTCTTCGATGTAAAGACTACCTTAGACGCTAGTCCTGCAGGTTTTTCTAAAGAGTGTTTTAGATATGCGTATGATTTGCAAAGTGCTTTTTATGTCTACGTATGTAATTTAGCAGGTCTCGATATAAAAGAGTTTAACTTCATTGCGTGTGAGAAAGCTTCTCCCTACCTTTCACATATGCATGTAGTAGGTCCAGAGTTACTCGACCATGCAACGCACCGTATGCACAGAACTTTGGATGAAATTGCCTTAGCAAGTGAAAAGAACGAGTACGGCACTGGGTGGGGTTCTTGCTCCATCTTGGAGCTACCTAAGTGGCTATAAGTACTCAATCAGCCAAGGCGAAAGGTAGAAAATTACAGCAACTAGTTCGGGATAAAATACTCTCCCTGTTTCCCCAACTAACCCTCGATGATGTAAGGTCTACCTCTTCAGGCGCTAGCGGCGAGGATGTTTTGCTCAGTCCTTCCGCTAGGCGCTTGTTCCCATACTCAGTGGAGTGCAAGGCTCATAAGAGTTTCGCTATCTACAAAGTTATGGAACAGGCAGCATCTAACTGTCCTGCAGACGCTACTCCCTTATCGGTAATCAAAGGTGACCGCCAAAAGCCATTGGTGGTGATAGATGCCGACTCCTTTTTTACACTTCTGGAAGGAAGAAATAATGGATGATGACATACAAAATACTATGAATATCTGCCTGACAATCGATACTGAAGATGAAGTAATTGATATCGGTGTTGATCATAACTTTGGTGATAACCTAAGTGAAGAAGATCAAGTTTTTTATTTAGATGCTCTCAATGGCATAGTTTCAAAAATAAAATTTGGCATCGAAGACTTAGCTTTCACAGGAATGTTAATGCGTACTCTCGCATCTTATCAAGATGATGAAGACAATGTGAGTGTAGATTTTGAGCCTTCAGACGAACTTATAGACGCAATCTCTGATAAAAAAATAATCCAATTTAAAAAGAAAATCCATTAATGGGAAAGGAATTTATTATGAATAAATATAAAGAACTTGACGACCCTCTGACTACTATAACTCTTGATATCCAAGAGGATGAGGTTAATAGCCCTGAGCATTATCAGCAAGGTACTCTTGAGACCATTGAAGTTGTCAAAGGTATGCTGACCCAAGAAGAGTTTTTAGCATATTGTGCAGGAAGCATCACAAAGTACGTATCTAGGTATAGATATAAGGGAAATCCCTCAAAAGATTTAGATAAAGCTACTTGGTTTCTAAACCGTTTAAAAGCGGAGTTAGAAGATGATAACTAAACAGGATATTGACGCATTTGAAGACATGCAAGAGCCACCCTCTCAGGCAGGTTTGCATGAAATGCCAGACGATTGGGATAAACACTTTCAGACGCCACTTCAGATGGTGAGAGAGTTTGCCAAGAGAATGGAACAGCCACTCGATCAGGAGTGGTATAAAGACATGATCTTAGAGAACCTACGCTTTAACTTTATACAGGAAGAGTTTGATGAGCTTGCCCTTGAGAGTGCTACAGGAACAGATCCTGAAAACATGCTCAAGGAGATAGCTGATCTGGTGTACGTACTCTACGGATATGCAGCCACTTATGGATGGGATTTAGACAAAGCCGTAAGGCGAGTTCACCTATCTAATATGAGCAAGCTAGGCTTGGATGGCAAGCCAATAAAAAACGCCAAAGGCAAAGTCATCAAAGGACCAAATTATAAAAAACCAAAACTAACCGACCTAGTGGAGTAACCAATGAGCAGTTTTAAATCTAACCTAAATCCTATGTTTAGAAGCAAATTTTCTGAAGATATTTTTAATCACAAGTATAAACATGAGGGGGCAGAGACTTGGTCTGCCTTAGCTAAAACCTTAATAGATGATGTATGCGGAGAGATCCTCACAGAGGAAGAGTGCGACCAACTCACTGAGTATGTAAAAGACATGAAGTTTATCCCTGGTGGTCGATATTTGTATTATGCAGGTAGACCAAACAAATTCTTTAATAACTGTTATTTATTAAAAGCAGAAGAAGATAGTAGAGAAGATTGGGCTAACCTAAGTTGGAAAGCCGAAAGCTGTTTAATGACAGGCGGTGGAATAGGGGTAGACTACTCAGTATACCGCCCTAGTGGTGCGCCTATTAATAAGACAGGTGGTCAGGCCAGTGGGCCTATTCCAAAGATGAATATGCTGAATGAGATAGGTAGAAGAGTGATGCAAGGCGGTAGCCGAAGATCTGCTATCTACGCAAGCTTAAACTGGAAGCACAGAGATGTTAACGAGTTTCTATTAGCTAAAGATTGGGCTAATATGCCAGTAGGTAATACAGGTAAAAGTCTCTGGGATATCAAGCAAGACGATTTCAACTTCCCTGCGCCTCTCGATATGACCAACATATCAGTCAACTATGACACTGAGTGGCTACTTAATTATTACAAAACTGGTAATATTGGGTCTACCTTTCTCAAGAATGTAGAACAGGCCATGCGTACTGCAGAACCTGGATTTAGTTTTAACTTCTTCGATAAAGAGAATGAAACTCTGAGAAACGCATGCACCGAAATTTCCAGTGATTCAGACTCGGACGTCTGCAACCTTGGCTCTATAAACATGGGTAGAATAACAGATATCCATGAAATGGCAGAAGTTGTTGAGTTGGCTACTAAGTTTCTAATTTGTGGTACATTAAGAGCAAAGCTACCATATGAAAAAGTATATAAAGTTAGAGAGAAAAACCGTAGACTAGGTTTAGGGCTAATGGGTATGCATGAGTGGCTTATTCAGCGCGGCTCTAAGTATGAGGTAACACCAGAGCTACACTCATGGTTATCTGTGTACAAAGGCGTATCAGATAAGGTGAGCAAGCAGACAGCCGAAGAGCTAAGTGTGAGTACGCCTGTAGCCAATAGAGCGATTGCCCCAACAGGATCTATAGGCATCTTAGCAGGTACAAGCACTGGGCTAGAGCCTATTTTTGCGGTAGCCTACAAGAGGCGCTACCTGAAGGGTAATTCGAGGTGGGTATACCAGTATGTAGTAGACTCAGCGGCTCAGGAACTAATAGATAGATACGGAATAGAACCAGACAACGTAGAGAGTGCATTGGATCTGGCTGCAGACTATGAACGTAGGATGTCTTTCCAAGCTGACGTACAGGATTACGTGGATATGTCGATATCATCTACTATAAACCTACCTGCGTGGGGTTCTAAGATGAATAACGAGTCTACAGTATCTGACTTTGCACACACACTAGCTAAGTATGCTCCTCGACTACGTGGATTTACGTGTTATCCTGATGGATCGAGAGGTGGTCAGCCCCTAACTGCAGTACCTTACCAAGAAGCAGTGGATAAATTAGGTGAGGAATTTGATGAACACGTTGAGACACATGATATATGTGACATCAGTGGACAAGGTGGCTCATGTGGTGTCTAAATGCCTGTTTTATATGAAAAAAGCCCCTAAATCTATTGACTTAGAGGCTCATAAAGAGTAAACTGTTTTTGAAATGGTTGGTTACCATTTTAGTTGGTTAATCCCCTGCTTTCGTAATGAGGCAGGGGATTTCTTTTACTGAATACCTAACTCCATCATCTCTCTATCTACTGCAAATACAGATGGATTTTCTTCATTTTCTGTACCGCCAGTAAACGGACCAACTCTGGTTGAAAATGGCTGATTTTGTAATCCTCTAGCAGTAGCTCTAGCTGTTGCTTTTACTGCATCACCAACTGCAGCAGTTGTACCACCAAAAAATCCTTTATCAGAATAGTAAGTAAAATAATCCTTAACAGCTTGTCCAGTAGTTCTACGTAATTTGGGATTTTCACTTAACATCCCTCTTAGTACGTCTGGCTGTTTGAATAATTCTACAAGGGCGGCTTTCTTATTAAGATTTGGGAACTTATCAAATTGGTTTTTAATAAATTGTGAGCCGATTGCTGCAGCTTGTAGTGAAGCATCGCCTCTACCAAAGAGAACACCTAAGTTAGCACCTGCTATCCTTGCTAGATTACCTGCCATATCAGGGAGACCTTTAATTACTTCCGAAAATTGATCAGGTGACATCTTGCTTTTCTCGATGCGAATAGCCTCTGCTAAAGCAATACCAATAGCATTTTGTTCTTTAGCAGATATGATATTAGACTCTCTCATTAAAGTTATCAGACTTGTATCTTGACCATCTCTGCCACTTCTAGGAGTAAGTAACTCATCTGCTAATTTAAATACGTCTATTTCTCCATCAGCATTTCTTGATCGTTTAACTACCGCATCAATAGTAGCATTTCTAAAATCAACAACTTGCTCTACGCTTTTAGCTTCTGTAGCTAATCTAGCATATCCATCAGTCGGGTTATTATTAACAGCATCAATTATAGCGTCAGGCAATTGACCAGTTTCAGCGGCATAGTTTAAATCATCTGCCATATCTTCGGCAATTCTCTGAGCGTCAACCATCACATCCATGTCAGCTTTTAAATCAGGAAAGCGTTGGATAAGCTCCGCGTTATCTGCGTAGAATTTTTCTACAGCCTGAAGGTCAATTTTATTATCAATACCTTTAAAAGTCATAACCTTAGCTCTTAGAAAACTTTCTTGAGCCTCAGACATCTCTGCACCTAATTGTATTCGAGTTCCCTCATCCCTAATAGCTACTCCAGTAGGGGAGTTTGTACCTGCATTGTTATTGGGATCATAGAAGTCAGATGCACCGTCTATAAATTCTTCATCAGATATAATTTCTGGGTCAGGTCTCTTCTGCCCCCTAACTCTATCATAAACAGTATATTCAGGGATTGGATTATCAGGGTCTGATGGCACATCAAAGTAACTACCATCTTTGTTGACCATTCTACCCCTGCCTTTAACTTGTACCTCTGGAATGATGTCATCATCCGTAGGCATCGTCTGGGAAGTATTAGGATCAAAAGGTCCGTCTGCAGTAGCTGCAGGTACGTTTGACCTTACACCGTCATCTGCTAAACTGCTTGCGTTAAGTTCTTCGCCTTTTCTTACTGCTTCTGCTTCGGCTGCTTCTCCTAGTGGTCCTGCTTTAGTATCAGATTGTGCAGCGGCTTCTTGCATCTCATCGAAGTTAATTCTGGCATCTCTACCACCACTTCCAAAACCTGTAGGTAAAACGTCCTGTGATCTTATATTAGTTCCACCAGTAGAAGACATTCCAAGAACTCGTTTGTTCCAGTATCTACTAAATTGTTCATTCAATGCACGACTGAAGCCTCTGGCTTGACCAACCACTTCCCCTACGTCACCACCAATATCATCGAGTTCATTTAAAGTAGCGTCTGCTAACAGGTCTAAAATACCTGCCTGTCTAAATTGATTATTTGCAACCGCTGTTCGAGCATCATTTAAGAGGATACTTCTTAGCTTAAGAAGATCTCCTATCTGAATAGATTCCTGATTTAATAATGCGTTTATTGAGTTATTTAGTTGAGGATCGTCCGTAAGTGACATTCCTGGTAGTAATCTATTATCAATAACATCTCTAACTGTAGCTGCTAACTGTTGTCCTGATACAGTTACATTTTTAGGTATTCGATCCCATAAGGCTGTCTCTGTAGCTCTCCAGTTATCTTTTGCTTCAAACAATACCTTTTGTGCTTTGGTAGATGCTGCGTCTATTGAAGCACCTGCAGTTATACCATCGAAGTTCCGTAATGCTTCTTTGTTTGCCATAAATACTGCAGTGGCAATTGCTTTCTGGTAAGCATTCTGGGCTATAGCTTCTGCAGCTATTGGATTATTACCTCTAGCCAATGTGTCAGAGCTTTGTAGTAGGCCACTTATAGCGTCTGATATTCTCTTCTTAACTTCTACGTCAAACTCAGTATCGCTCTGTAAGGCTCTCTGAACCGCTGCTAGGGCAGGGTTATTAGATACAGACCCTGCAGGTAAATTATTTGGGGATACTCCTGCTTCTGAGAGGTCTTTCTGGTTGGCAGCGGCTTCGTCCATATTTTGAAGAATAACTTCTGGGGTGTATAATTTAGCCTCTTCTCTTAATGCAGTGGCTCTTGCAGTATCATTATTACGTTCAGCAAGGTCAGCCTCGCTTAACAGCCTTTGTTCTGCAGTTTTTAGAGATCTTAAAAGCTCTTGGTATCCCTCATCTGTACCCTTTCCAAATCTTGCTTTTAGCTGACGTACTGCAGGGCCACCTATAGTTTTTACACCTGTATATATTGCAGAGGGATTTCTACCTGCAATATTACCTATAAACTCCGCACCCATTTCTAATACTGGATTGGCTTCACCATCAGATAGTTCGCTAAGTGTAGCTACGGCTGCAGAGCCACCTGCAGTGGCGGCACTCTCACCTGTTAAAACCTTTGCAGCCTTTTCACCACCTTCTTTTATAAGCGAGTATAAGGTAGCTCCTGTAACAATAGGGGCATTTTCACCAATGATTTCACCGCCTTTAAATAGCGATTTATTAATACCCTCAAATTCATCGGCGCTGTCAGCGTAATCAATTTCATTTGCGCCGACTGCATCATATATAGGATTTACAACTGTCTCGACGGTATCACGTACACTCTGCCCACCACCTACTGGGTTTGGGCTAGAGAACAGAAAATCATTAGGGTTAGTACTGACATCCCCACCTAACTTATTTATACCTGCTCTACCTAAACCTTCCAAACCTTGCAGAGCCATATTAGTCATATCTACAGGCATACCTATAAAATTAGTGAGGCCAGTATTTACGCCTTGCATCGCTGCACTTAGTGGCCCGACATCCCTAACTTCTTTACCTGTAACAACATAATCAAGTAGCTGCGTAGCAGACATCCCAGAGTCTAAAGCACCTTTAATATCTAATAGGTTACCATTTACGTCTAATATACTTCCATCGAGGGTACTAACTAGATTATCGATGATTACGTCATCTTCATACTCCTCTCTATAATCGAGGATAGTATTGACATCTAATTCTCTACCGTCTTCTACAGTATTTTCTTCAGCCATTACTCAGTACCTCTATTTTCTTTTTTTGTGAAGAAAGGTGAGCCTTCTATTTTATCAGTCTTCTTCTGTTCCGTACCGTTAACTTCTTGGAATAGACCATCTAACTCAGTGTAGACTTTTTGTAGTTCGCCTAAGTTTGTAAGCTGTTGAGTAATCTTACTCAAATCACTACCAGTGACTGTACCACTATCTCTATTAGTCTCTAATATACTTATACTATTTGAAATTGCGGATAAGGTATCTCGTACTTTATTACCTGTTTCCATTGGACCCTGCCAGAACCTAGCAGTCTCAGGTAATGTGCTTAGGATTTGTTGTTTTTGCCAAACACTATCTCTAGTTCCCTGCGCTGCAGCTAGTGTTACCATAGTATAAACTCTGAGGTTGGTAACGAAGTTCATTGCAGCTAAGTTATCTTGCTTGGCTTTCCATCCTGCGAGGTCTGCAGCCTTACCAAGTATTTTATTTACAACACCTTTAATACCTACTGCACCTGACATACCTTCTTCTACGTCATCAGGTATTTTATTAAGCTCTTCTTTAAATTGTGCAGCTTGGTCTATTTGTTCTTGGGTAACATTAATCTGCAATTCACCATCTTGGCCTACAACCTGTTCGATAGGTATAGGAGTACCCTTAACACCTTCAGAGGTTTGAGTGGTTAAGTCTACAATGGTAGTTCTACCTGCAAAGTCTTTACTTAGCTTATAAGTACCGTTCTTCACGCCTTGTATAATTCGCCTGTTGTCGGGAGTATCGGCTAGTCCAAGGTTGGTAATCTGTACGTCAATTTCGCTAGGCTTGTAGATGGAGTATCCTGCAGCTTCTGCATCCCTCTGTTCCTTCAGATTCTTTACAGTCACTGTTCTACCAGTGAAGTCATACAAGGTACGAGATTGGAATGTATCTTCTTTTGGTACAGCGGTTCCTGACTTGTATTCTTGCTCAAACTTTAGAATATTTTCATAAGTTTTCGGGTTATTAGTAAAGAATATTGTAGCCGCTTCTTGGTAAGCGTTGTAATCAGTTTGCTCTTCATTTTCTTTATCTAGCAATACCCTACGCTGTGCTATGAGCGAGGTTAGCGAGTCGTTATCTATTTCAGCTAACTCATCTATACCTTGTGATGCTATAAATTGATCGATGTCAGTAGTAGAGTTAAACTCAGTAGATGTCATTTTCTCTATAACACTTGTATTTTGCATACTGGTGTAGAAACCTTGAACTTTAGTCTGTGCAGCTTCTGGCAGTAGGCCAGTATCTAGCAAGGCTTTCATCTGCGTAGTAGTAAGCTTGAGTAAGTTTTGATCGTTCTCAAACCACTCTGGCGGTTTCTCTGAGATGTCAGTTAGTTCTTTCCAATCTCTCTCAAATTCTGCCATGTCTCCAGAGCCTGGATATTTAACACTGCCATTAGCGGCATCTTGTATGAAGAAACCATTCTCGTTTAGATATGCATCTAAGGCTATTTCTTTTGCACTCTTACTTCTCTCGCTTTGGAATTTAGCATCTCTTTCATTTTCTTTAGCTAAGGAACTGAGTTTTGTTAAAGTTTTAAAAGTCTCTAAATCTTGTGCAGCCGTTGGGGAATTTGCATCTACTGGACCTAGTTTTGCCAGAGCCGCATCATAGAATGAGCTATCTTTATCTAGCTGTTGAGATGCTTGAGCTAAGTTTGCAGACTTGTCTATTGCTATTCTAAGCTCAATAGCACTGTCGATATTACCTTGAGCTTCTTTACCTAGCTTAGAACTACCTGCTTTGTATGCCGTTAATGTATTTAAATCTAGAAGTACTAATTCTTCAGGATTATTCCAAGGGGCTTCGTTTTTCTCTAAAGTTTCCTCAATAACGATTGCGGCTTCAATTTCTGGAACTTTTCCATATTGTAACTTTAGTCTTCTCAAGTCAGCTAAAGTCTTACCGTTTATATCTTGTTGGGTAAGTTGACCTACAATCTTAGTAAGACCTTGACTTGCTGCCCAAGCATCAATATCCGAAACTATATCAGATCTACCATCTTTTACTGCTTGCGCTCTTTCTCCTTGATAGTTTTCTAGACGAAGTTTACCTAAGTCATAAGGCTTTGGTTGTTTGCCAAATTCAAATTTTCCTGCCTCACCAGTAACTGGCTTTAGAATATCTGCCATTTGAGCCGCTTCAGTAGCAAGCTCATCAGAATATCCTTCTTCATTTTTTGCTATATCACTTAAATCTCCAACTTTTATTGGGTCTCCACCTACATATGAATCACTACCACGAACGCTCTGCCCCAAATCACTTATTGCTACATCTGAAGGTACATTTGGACCCTCTTGACCGCCCATGACATATCGAGCATTTTTCTCAAAATACTCTGTTAATTTAGCCATATCGTTAAAACCTGATTTAACTAGAGATGATACTTGAGACCTCGCTACTTCACCTCTAGCTCCTTGAGTTAGCATAAATGCATTAACTAAAGCCTCATCTTTCTTATCTTGTGCGTCCTGAGCAGTTTGTAACTTTCTAAGTTCTCTCGCTTCAGCCCTTGCTTCTCTACGTTTGTCTAGATCCTCTTGTATTTTTATTGCGTCTTGTTTCTGCATTTGGCTAACTAGTGGATCTACAAAACTAGCAAAGTAATCACGCTTCTTCTTAAAGTCGCCTCTAGCAATACCTGCCTTAACTTTGTTTGCTTCAGTTCTAAAACTCATGCTAGACCTCTTCTTCTTCTGCAGGTTCTTCCATGCCGCCTAGCATGGCTTGCTGTTCATCAGGACTTGCCACTGCACCTGCTTGCGTAGAGGGCATAGACATCAGCCCTTGCATCATCTCTGGTGCTACCTCTGGTGTAGCTTCCTCTGGTGTCTCTTCTTCTAATTCTGGGGATTCAATAGGTGTATCTGTGACCACTCCTAATGCCGCACGTAGTATAGTAGGGGTAATCATCACACGGTCACTTGCATCAATTCCCATGTCGTACTTCATGCCAACACCCATAGCCTGTATCTCAATAAATCTGGCTAGTGGACCTGCTATTAATATAGCTAGATCAATACTTACCTTACCAACCCTGATACCTTGTAGGAGTACTGCAGATACTATTGTAGTAATCTGTGCCTCTATACCTAACATCGCAAAGGTGAGTTCTTGTTGCTCAGGTTCCTCAAGTCTACCAATGAAGTAACCTATCGCGTCATCATACTCATTAATATCAGGCGGTCTGTGCCAAGGCATATTCCTAGTATCAGAGGTAAAGTTCTCTCCTGGGATTGGCTGTTCAAACTTCATCAGGCGTATCCTCTTTCTTCTTAGCCGCTGACGGCTCTGAGTCTTCGTCTAGATCTTTTTCTAAGAGGTCAAAATACTCAGGGGTGTAATAGAAGTCCTGTTCCTGAACTTCCCTTAACTTCTCAGGAAGTTTTCCAGACATAAAAGATTTAATTGACTTCTTAATTGCTTCTTCAAAATTCATAATTATGCTCCGTTAAATCTAAGGCATCCACCAAGGTTTGTTACTTAGACCTAATATTGTTCCTCCTAATTTGAGAACACTATCTAAGAAACCACTACCGCCAGTTTGCTGACCTTGTGCCTGTAACTGGGCAACCAACAACCTTACTTCTGCATCTCTGTCTCCAGAGGCTGTCTTCTGAATGAAGTCCAGTAAGTTTTCAGCCGTATCCCAAATTCTATTTTGAGCTTCTGTCGAGATGTCTAATGAATTTTTAACATCAGTAGAAATGGCATCCCAAGTAGTCTCAAACTGTTTAAGGGTAACTTCTTGTCGCCATTTAGCATTAGCAGTGTCTATGTTATACTGCATCTCCTGATAGAACTTTTCGCGGTTGTTTTGCAATTCGGCATTGGCTACTGCAATGTCGTTAACTTCCCCTGCATTAAACTTCCTAAGATTGTTGATTTCGGTAGAATTATGTCTCTGAATTTGAGAATTTAATTCGTCATAAAACTTAGTAAAATCGTTTTGTTGTTCTGCAGTGAATAGACGTTGAGCATTTATAATTTTGCTGTCTTCAAATAGAGCTTGGGTACGCTCTTGTTTATTTATTAATGCAGCTTGTTGCTCGTTAGTTAAATTCTTAAGATCTAACTCTAAGAAAGCCTTGGCGTTACTTACTGCAGCCGCTTGCCTAGCACCCAGATTAGCTTCCTCAAATCTAGATAGAATATTAGCTTTATTGATTATAGCTTGCTGACGGTTGTCTAAATTCTTTGTTGTCAGTGTCTGAAAGAATGTAGATTCTTTCTCTGCTATACCTAGAGTTGCTTCCATAATAGCAGTTGCCATTGCAGAGGTCTGGGCTGATCCAGATATGCCATCAAAGGCCATTGTTTGGGCTACTGATCTAGCTATCTTCTGCGCCCATTTGGGTATAACAGCTTGACCCTGATCGTTTACGAATTGCTCAGATATAATCTTTACCTGACCTGCAATTGTAGCTTTCTCATCTAGGTAGTTACCCACACCAAGAGCCTTGGCTAAGTTTCTACCTGATACAGTAGATGTATCTATGATCGAGCTAAACTCTTGTGTCGCGTAATCGTTGGCTGCAACACCAGTATAATTAATTGTACCATCTGCATTACGACCAGTAGCTGCACCCTGCAAATCAGTTTCAATAGCAGACGCATCTACGAGGTTGTCATCATCAATTTCACCAGTAGCTGCAGTCATGTCATATGAACCGTCAGCCATCTTCTGTGTATTAGTCTCTGCAGTATAAGTACTGGCGTCAGATGAGTCTGTGGTAATTCTATCAGCCGTAGCTATATTACTTACTTGGGTAGCTGTCTGATTAAGACCATCGAAATCCATTTGGTACTTAGAGGCATCTCCCAGTATACTAGTACCTGTAGCATCAGCGTTTAAGGTAGGTACTACGTCTTCTAATTTTAGGTTTCTATCTGCTAGGAATTTATTAGGGTCATCTACAATTGCTTTCATGCCCTCAGTATCAATACCTGCAGACTTAGCCCACTCTAGAACTTGTTCTGTTACAGTCTTTTCTATTTCAACATTATCAGCATTTTGCTGTTCTTCCTGTAGGACTTGGGCTGCACCTTCATCATCACCACTATCTCTTAAATCTTGGGCTAGTTGCTGATATCCAGTTAGACCTGTTTCTTCGTCCACAACTGATAGTTTGTCTACAAAGTTACCATCAGATCCCTGAACAACTTCATAGGGAAGACCAAGTGCGTTATAGGTATATACCATACCCTCTGAACTGGTGTAGTACTCTCTACCATTTATAGATGTATTAGCATCATTCTCTGGGTCTAAACCATTAGCCCAACCTGCAAGGTTGCCAATAATTGATACTGGATTAAAATATGATAAAATACCGCCAGATGGTGCGCCGCCTACGGTATTACTAGAGCTATCACTATTATCATTGTTGTTAGGGTTGTTTGCGGCACTATTACCAGTAACAGTATTTGATACGGCTGCTATACCAGTTACCTGATTATTAGGATCGTTGTCGTTATCATAGGTGTCTCCACTTTGACCTGGACCCCCACCATCAAACATATCACTAACACTGTCAAAATCAGTTCCAAAAATACCCATTATATTTTTTCCTTTTCAGCGTTACACTGTCGAATACGATCTCGAAGTAATATGTAATCGGTGACCACTTCAGGAATTGCCTCATAAGCCTCGTCTAAGACATCTAGCTCTACAGCCAGTATCTCAGTAAAATATTCTGAGTACTGTTTTACTGGTGGGCAATAAATTTCTAGGTCGGTCCTATAGACCGTTTCCGCGCAGCCGCTCAGTGAGAGACTTGCGGTCAGTAATATTATCTTCTTCATGTTCGGAAATAGCCTTGTAAAAATTAGTTTTCTTCTTTGAGGCTTGCAGGTCATCTTTGAGAATTTTATTCTTCTCTTTATTAGCCCCCACGACTTTTCCCATTACGTAAATAATAGGAATAGCCAGAGCCAATGCACCAATGATGTAAGTTTTAATTTTACTAAAGATAAACACTAGTGGATGCCTTCTTTGTTATCTTTCCATCTTGCGTATGCTGCTAGGGCAATGCCGCCAATTGCACATACTAAGAAGATGGTTTTTAGACTATCTGCGTAGGCAACTAGCCCCTGTAGTTGACCTGCCATCTCATTCATCGCTGTAGCCGTACCTGCAATGCCTACACCTGCCATAGTTTTTGATTTAGCTAAGGACTTGGGTGCTTCTGCAGTAGGCTTTTGCACCATGTCAGGACCACCTTCATCAGATGGCATAGCAGCATCTCTAGAAAAGATTGCGGCTTCTGCAGCCCTACGTCGAGTTAAACCTTTTAGAGGAGTAAGCTTTCCATCTACTCGCGCTTTATTCCAACGCATGATTTGCTCAGGTACGTCATCATACAGACCCTTGTTTAGCTTTTTGAGTAGGGTAGAGCTGCGAAAGTTACCTTCACCTAAGTTGAATACAAAAGACGTAAGCGCATCGAATTGTCCTTGGGAGAGGGGTACTGATACATATTTCTTAACAGCTTTACCATGTTCGGCTAAGTCTTCGATAAGACGCATCTCACAGTATTCTTTAGTCCACTTAGTACCAGAACGGACACCCTTGGTCGCCCCCCATCCACAAGTGTATTTTCCTGCAGGGCAGCGATATGCGCTAACCATACCATCTGGCTGTACTCTATGAAGTCCTTCAAACTTCTTTACTAAATTAACACCATCATCTGAAATTTTTACAGGGTGCATTAAATGCTCCTTAATTTAATTTTGCTGAATGAATGGTTGGTTACTTTGGGCTGACATTAAGCCTAGACCGCTAGATGATAGACCGCCTGATTGACTACCTTGTTGTCGGTAGCCCATCGTATCTAGTGCAGCCATTAGTTGGTTTAAATCACTTTTCTTTTGATTAGCTAAAGCACCTTGGGAGTTGTAGGTATTAGTAATAAGCATATCAGCATTATCCATACCTCGCCTAACTTGATTGCCATTTTCATTAATTGATGCAGGAATTAGCGTACCATCATTATCAAAAGCATTAGCTATTGTTGCGTACTCTGCGCGAATACTAGCATCCAGATTATTACCTTGTGTCGATAGTATCTGCTTAATAGTAGCTAACCTATTTAAAAAATCTGTCTGTTGAGGAGTAGCGTCACCACTAGCAGCCTGACCACTGGCTAACTCTTTTGCCGTAGAAGCAAATGTAGCCAAGGACTGTGGTGCAGCTTGTTGTTGAATAGCTGATTGGTTAGCTATGGATATGTCTGCGTTTCTAGCTGCCTGATTTTGTTGTGACGCTTGGTTTTCGGTTACAGCATCAAATCCACCAGTAACTGTCTTAGCTAGTTCTGCCCTAGATTGATCTGCTAGAGTGTTTGCCTTTTGCTGATCAGTTCTTAAAGTATCCAGACCTGTCTGAACACCGCCTATGTTATCAGTTATGGTAGCCTGATTAGCTGCAAGATCTCCATACTGAGTAGTCTGTTCATCTCTCATCGCATTAAGGACATCAGTCATAGAAACCTGACCACTTAAAACCGCTTGCTGCATGTCGGCTACTTGTGTTTGGGCGGCTCCAAAGCCTTCACTTACGTCTGATCCTAAATTCATTAAATTAGTATTAGCTGTATCGACCCCTGTCTGTACGTTACCTACTGCAGATCCTAATCCTGTAAGCGCAGTATTAGCGGTGTCTATGCCTGTCTGCATACCTACCTGATTACCTAGTATATCGGTTTGAGTTTTTGCTAAACCTGTCTGCCCAGTGGCTAGTCCTGATTGGCCTTGTAATATGCCTGTTTGACCTTGTGCTAAATTACTTTGACCGTCTAATATGGAAGATTGATTAGCAGCGGAAGTAGCGAAGCCTTGGTTGACCTGATCTACTTTTGCTAGGTCACTTGTATCGATTTGGTTAGTAATATTAGTAGTAGACCCACCGCCACCAAAAGTATCAAATCTTTGGTTAATAAGATCCTGAGTTGTAGACTGCCCACCAATAATTTGTTCAGTATCACCTTTAACTGTACCAGTAACATCTACAGTCTTACCACCTGCAGTCATCTCCTCGCCACCAGTGGTTGT
>Ga0187217_1000535_pt1 | contig 15948 bp, 1 predicted proteins | sample 15SPOviralmetaG_FD_130165 | JGI IMG/M metagenome (GOLD analysis project Ga0187217, IMG submission 130165) | Marine viral communities from the oligotrophic San Pedro Time Series (SPOT) site, San Pedro Channel, CA, USA - 15 SPOT_SRF_2010-09-15... | ecosystem: Environmental > Aquatic > Marine >... | reverse complement strand
TTCAAAAATCTATTATAATTCAAATTTAACACCTTCTTCTCAACGTGTTTCTTCAATTGTCCAAAATAATATACAGAAATATGGAGAATCTACAGAATTAAATCAATATGGAGCAAGATTTAAATATTCCAAATTTCAAAGAATTATTGACGATAGTAATCAGGCAATTACATCTAATATAACTACTATTAGTATACGGAGAGATTTAAGAGTTGTTTTAAACACATTTGCAGAATACTCGATTGGATTTGGTAATCAATTCCATATTAAGAGTCTTGAGGGATATAATATAAAATCATCAGGTTTTACTATTAGTGGAATTCAAGAAACTCTATATCTTGGAGATGTACCAAATTTTGATAATCAAACTGGAGATTTATTCTTCTTTACGGTTCCAACATTAACATCACAAAATCCTACAATTGTAAAAAGAAATGTTGGTACAGTTAATTATGTAAATGGAATTGTTACTTTAAATCCTGTAAATATAATTTCAGGAAAAATACGTGATGGTCAACCTATTATTGAAATATCTGCGACACCAAAATCTAATGATGTAATTGGATTGCAAGATTTATATTTACAATTAGATATTGGAAATAGTATTTTTGATATGGTGGTTGATGATATTTCCTCTGGAGTCGATTCTTCTGCTTCTACATACGTATCATCCTCTAGTTATGCTAATGGTAATTTGGTTAGATCTGGCGGAAGAGTAGGATCAACTCCTTTCTCAGAAGCACAAGCAAGAGCAGTTAATGCGTCTGGAACAAGTGTTTACAGTACTGGTGCATCTTCACCAACAAACACATCAACAACGCCCACAACGACGCCTACAACGACTTCTACATCATCTTCTACATCATCTTCTACATCATCTACATCATCATCTTCATCCTCTTCCTCCTCTTCGTCATCTTCATCGTCAAGTTCGTCTGGCGGCGGTGGTTACAGCAGCGGTTACTAATACTTAAATTCAAATGACAGAAAAAAGAGTTAAACTTTCCACAATTGTTAAAAGTCAAGTTCCTGACTATGTTAGGTCTGATTTTCCGCTGATAACTGAATTTTTAAAAGAGTATTATAAGGGACAGGAATATCAGGGTGGTCCAATTGATCTTATTAATAATATTGATAGATACTTAAAAATTGATTCTTTTGCTAATAGAGTATACTCAAATAATATTTCAAAATCTATCAATACTACAGATAGTACAATTGAAGTAATTGACACATCAGGATTTCCAGATTCTTATGGTTTGATAAAAATTGACAATGAAATTATTACCTATAAAGGAAAAACGGACAGATCCTTTACTGGTTGTATTAGAGGATTTAGTGGAATTTGTGAACTCTCTAAAACTAATTCTCCAGATGAAGTTTTATTTGAATCGACAAATGCAGAAACACATATAAATGGCGCTCAAGTTTTAAATCTTAGCGTATTATTTCTGGCAGAATTTTTAAATAAAACTAAAAAGGAAATTGCAACAGGTTTTGATGATAGAGAATTTTATTCAGAAGTAAATCAAAATACTTTTTTAAAACAGGTAAGAAGTTTTTACGCTTCAAAAGGAACAGAAGATTCATTTAAGATTTTATTTAAAGCTCTATATGGTACGAATGTAGAATTAGTAAATCCTGCAGATTTACTTTTTAGACCTTCTGACGCACAATTTAATCAAGTAGAAAGTCTCATTGTAGATCCAATTTTAAATGAAGGTGAGTTTGATGATATTCAAAATATTACTCTTTTTCAAGATTATCCAGTAAAATCTTACGCACCTATTTCTTATTCAGAAAAAGTTCTAGGAAAAGATTCTAAAGTATATCATAGACTGGATATTGATGCAGGATATAATAAAGATATTACCTTTGATGGTGCGATTTATGGAGATTTTAAAGTAACTCCTAAAACAAAACTTGTAAATCCAGTGTCCATTGGAGCATCTTACTTAGATGTAGAATCAACAGTTGGGTTTGCAAATACTGGACATATTGCTTTTAAGTATACTGATGGTTCATCAGGAACACTATATTATGGTTCTAAAACTATTAATCAGTTTAGAGATGCTGGATATATTTACAAAGAAATTAATGAAGAAGAGAATATAACTGATAGAGATACTTTTGCATATGCAACAATAAACGGAAAAAAAGTACAATGTAATGTATCTTCAATTATCTCCGAAGTAAATATACCAAGTAAATCTCTTTATAATATTAAAGGTATTACATCAAGAGTTAAAACTCTTGGATTTGAAGGTAGTGGTTTTAAATTTAATGATTGGGTCTATAATAATAAAAAACTATTTGTTATTGGGTCTTTGAGTATTATTGATGCAGCAGATAAAGTATATCGTGCAAATTTAAATAATAACCATTACATGTTTAAAGATGATACTATTGAAGTAATTGACAATAGTGGACAATCCATAGACGGAGTAGTTCTGTCTATTATTAATGAAAAATCTTTAAATATTAGAACAAATGGGACGCTCAGTTTAACAGGAATATATACACTTAAAAAAGATATTTTAAAAGGTATATCAGCATCTTTCCCACAAATAGAAGATTATCAATCAAATATTCAAAATATATATGTAAATGATGAGAATAATTTACTAATTGCATCGTCTTCAATACCTTCAGAACCAATTTCACTATCAGATGTAGATTTAAAAATTGATGGAACCTTTGAAGGAACTGAAGTTACATTTGATGTTGAGCATAAATTAAAAACCGGCGATAAAATCTATTATTATCCAGAAGTAACTGAAGAAAAAATTATTGATGAAAATTTTAATTATGTAACACGAGAAGTTGAAGGGAGTAAATTATTTAATGAAGGGATATATTATGTTGAAAAAGTTGATAATTTTTCGATAAAATTTGCCTTAAGTAAAGAAAATATTTTCTTTAGTAAGTATGTCACTTTTGCACAAACTATAGTAAAGAACAATAAAATCAGACTTTACGATTTTCATGAAAAAACTCTTTTAGATCAAAAATTATTAAGAGAAATTCCTGTACCACTAGAAAGTTCTTCAGAAAAAATAAAAACCCTTCCTGGAACTACAGGAATTTTATTGAACGGTGTAGAAATTTTAAACTATAAATCAAGAAATAATATCTATTATGGGGAAATTAAAAGTATTGATGTGAATTCTTCAGACAATCAATTTGACATTATTAATCCTCCCAATTTAGTTATTGAAGATGATGGAAGGGGTAGGGATGCTAGTGGATTTCTTGGTATCACAGGTTCTCTGAGTAAAGTTAAAATTGTAAATAGGGGATTTGATTATGAAGGTACTCCAACTATTAAGATAGTTGGTGGTAATGGTAGTGGTGCTTCAGTTTTAGTAAACATGAAGTCAACGGATAATATTGCAAATTTTAATAGTAAATTTATTAGACTGGATCCAATTAATACTATTGGGGTTTCAACCTATCATAAATTTAGAGATCATGAAGAAGTTGTATATCAAACTAATGACCAGTTAGGAATTACTGGTTTAACTACAAATACTACTTATTTCGTTGGTTTAATTGGTAGAACTACAACTTACTCAGTAACAGTTTCCAGTAAAACATCAAGTCATCCTTACTACAATCAGGGATCTGGAAATGGATACTATCTCCTTGGGGATAATTATAATACGTTAACACAATCACCTAACTTACAGTTTGTTCGTGGTGAGACTTACGTATTCAATCAGAACGATACATCATCCTCAGCACATGCATTATACTTTAGTACAGTAGAAGGTTCCTATGCAGGGAATGACAGATATGAAACTGGTGTAACTTACACACTTGATGGCGTAGACCTTTCATATAGTCAATATGCAAGTGGTTTTGCAGCTGCCTCAAATCGTAGTATTAGTATCACAGTTGATTCTGATACGCCCGCAACTCTGTATTATGCATGTCAACAACATGAAAAAATGGGTAATGCAATAGCAATTTCCAGTATTGAGAGTAAAAAAGATCTTAACAATCTAAAATTATATAATACCAGAAATGATGCTGTTTCTGGAATAAACACTGTATCACTTACGGTGTATGGAAATGGGGTTCACAGTCTTACAGCATTAACTAAAAAGAGACAAATAGATTCTATTAGTATTGTTGAACCTGGAGAAGGATATTCAAATAAAAAAGTAACTTGTCAGCATACCGGAATTAATACAGCGACAAACAGTATTAATAGCATTAATCATGGATATATTAGTGGCGATAGAATTCAATATATGGGAGTTGCTAGTGAAACTGATACTCAACTGGTAGGTCTTTCATTAAATACTGATTACATTGCTACAGTATTGGATAAAAACAATTTCACACTGTCTGAAATAGGTATTGGCAATACGATCAACATATTTGCTGATAGAAAAGAATATGTAAATATAACCACTACTGGAATTGGAACGCATATTTTCAATCATCCTCCAATTCAGGTTATTTTAACCGGTCAAACTGCTATTGGTACTGAATTTACTGCAGAACTCAAACCAAAATTCCTAGGTTCTGTAAATAATATCCACATTTCAAATGGCGGAGTTGGATATGGTGTAACTAATATTCAAGATTTTGAAAGAAGTCCATTTATTACATATTCCATCGGACAAGATACTCAAATTAAAGCTAGTATTAATAATGGTAGCATAACAGAAGCAATTGTTTTAAATAGAGGTAATAATTTTACTTCTTCTCCAGACGTTGTTGTAGATGGTGATGGAACAGGTGCAGTTCTAACTGCAGTTATTAGAAGTGATGGTAGAATTGAAAAAATTATTGTAGTTGAAGGTGGTAGGGGATATAATAGTATTAATACTAATATTAGAGTTGTATCTTCAGAATCTCTATCACAATCAAAATTTAAAGCAAATCTTCAATCTTGGAAAATTAATTTATTTGAAGATTCGTTGGACAAATTAGAAAAAGATGATGGTACTTTAACTCTTTCGAGTTTTGGAAACTTTGGTATTCAATATGCTCATCTTTTTGCCCCAAGATATTTAAGATCTAGGTTGATACCAAGCGATTCTGAAGGTGATAAAAAATATGGAGCAAGTGATCTTCCATTTAATAGAGTTGAAATTGATTCTGCCAGCCACTCTCCCATTATTGGATGGGCATATGATGGAAATCCTATCTATGGACCTTATGGATATTCCGAAAAATCTGGTGGTGTAGCAGTAAGAATGAAGAGTGGATATTATAATGAGGCATCTTCAAGATTAAATAGACCACCAAATTATTCTCCAGGATATTTTGTTGAAGATTATACTTATTATAGAGTTGCTGACGATACGGTTCTTGACGAAAATAACGGAAGATATTGTGTAACACCAGAATTTCCAAATGGAACATATGCATACTTTACTACAATAAGCGAAATTTCTGATGATAGTGGTCCTTTTAGAGATTATAGAAAACCAGTTTTTCCATATTTAATTGGAGATAACTATTTCTCAGTTCCAAGTAAGTTTAATACTGAAAAAAATTCAAATCAAGATGGTTTTGATTTAAACACCAGTGATTATAAGAGAAATACTACTGTATATAACTTCTTTGATAGGGATGTTAGATATCCATATATCAATTTGCCAAACGATTTAAATCAAACAGTAACAATTAAAAATATTTCTAGAGGTAAAGTTGATAATATTAAAGTTCTAAATGGAGGAAACTTTTACAAAGTAGGAGATAGATTAGTATTTGATCAAAAAGAAAGTGGTGGTAATGGACTTGCTGCCAAGGTTTCTTTTGTAGAAGGTAAAGAAATTACTAAAATTGAGAATGATCATAGCGAAACTCTTATTGAAATTTTGCCATCTGGAAAAAAAGATGTATTTGTTGGAGTAGCATCTACTGCTCATGGATATTTTAATGGTGAATTAATATCTCTAGATAATTTTTCTACAACTAGATCAAAATTAGAAGGAAATTATTCTGTAGTAGTTCCAGCAACAACCCTTACATTAATTGGTTTAGGAACCACTACACATGCTCTAGGTCCAGAATCAACCACTGGGATTGTGACTTTTGTATATGTATCAAATACAAATTTTGATCGCATTAGAGAGAATGATGTTATTCAAATTAATCAAGAAAGAGTTAAAGTTTTAAATGTAGATTCTTTGTCTGGAAGACTTAGAATTATTAGAAAGTTTGATAGTACTCTTGATGAAATTCATTATATAGGAGTTGCTGCAACTATAGATCAAAGAAGGTTTGAATTTACATCCGATTTTGATACTTCATTTAATTTTAGAACTAATAGGGAATATTATTTTGATCCAGAAAAATCTATTGGAATATCTGCATTTGGAAATCCCGGAACAGGAAAAACGGTAGTATTTGATTCTCCTGGAGCAGGAGCTGGTGGTACATCAATTCATATTGAAGAAAAGTTAATATACTTGAGAGATCATGACTTAAAAACTGGTGATATAGTAGTGTATAATGGAAATAATAGTGGAGGAGATACCATTAAATATGAAGACTCTACCACAGTTGTTGGTGTTGGTTCGGATCTAATAAATGGTAGACAATATTATGTTGCCAAATTCAGTAAGGACTTTATTGGAATTTCTACTGTTAAAGTTGGAATTGGATCAACAGGAGTATTTTCTGGTATAGCAGCAACAACTAAAGATATTGGTTTAGTTGAGTTTACCGGTACTGGAGTAGGAGAATATCATAGTTTCACAACACAATATCCAAAAATTACTGCAGATGCAATTAAAAATAGAGTTATTGTTTCAACTGCAACTACTCATGGTCTGAGTTCTGATCATAGAGTAATATTTGATATTAAACCCCAAGTTCAAAAAACCGTAGTTGTAAAATATGACGATTTTAACAGAAATATTTTAATTGATCCAAAATCTTTTGAACCAACTGGGATTAACACCTCAACTGGAATTATTACTATTGAAAACCATGGTTTCTCTACTGGTGATAAATTAATCCATACCACTGAATGGGTAGAGAGTGCTTTTCCAAATAACACTCCATACTTTGCAGTAAAAATTAATAATGACAAGTTTAAACTTTCAGAAACACTTTATAATTCAAAACTTGATCAACCAATAACTGTTGTTGGTGTTGCAACCACTGCAGGTACATTAAGTCCAGTAAACCCAATTATTGATACTGAAGGATATAATGAAATTCTATTTGACTTATCAGATCCTTCTTTGCAATATGAGTATTTTTCAAATCAATATCCTGCATTTGAGTTAGATTTCTATGTTGGAAAAACATTTAATAAACCATGGACAAAAAATCCAGAGGATATTAGATTTAAAGTTGTGAAAAGTGGCATAGTAGGTTCAAATGCTATTGTAAAACTATCTTTAGATCCTAATACACCTAAAGATTTGTATTACAACCTTGTTCCAAAATATACTCAAGGTGTCCCATTATCAGATACAAAGAAAGATGTATATCTCGACAATACTGTAAATGGTGCGGGTTATATTAAAGTATCTCCTAGTTTATATTCTGGTTCACATAAGATAAAGGTTTCTACTGCTACTACATTTACATATAATTTGGCAAGTGAACCAAAAATTGCATCTTATGAACCAACGAATGCATCATTATCATATATTACAGACTGTACACACACAGATGGTCCAATTTCTCGATTAGAAATTTTAAATATTGGAGATAATTATAATACACTTCCAGGTTTTACGACAGTAACTTCTATTAATGGTGTTGATTGTGATTTAGAATTACAAAGTTCAGACATTGGGTTAGTTAAAAATATCGAAATAACTAAGTATGGATATGACTTTCCATATGATCAAACAATTAGACCACTATTTTACTATCCACAAGCTTTAAAAATAACTCCATTTTCATCAATCGATTTTATTGGAATTTCTTCTTTTGGAAGAGGTTATTTTGGAAAGCAAGAGTTAGTAGTTATTGATGGAGTTTCTAAAGAAATCGTATCTGATATTGATCTGCAGTATACTAGCACTAGTGCTGAAGTAACTATATTGCGTAATACTTATGGGATGAATAATGTTATTCCAAAAATTTATCCAATAAATTCTGGTGCAGGTGTTCCCGTTGATAACAGTATATTGGGTGATGGTGTTACTACTGGTATTTCATATAATCCAGCAACTAAAATTGCTAAAGCAATAATAAAAACAGAGTATTCTACTGGAGACTATTATCCATTTGAGGTGGGTGAAAAGATAATGATTGAGGGTTCCAATCCAGGTAGTGGAAACTCTAGAGGATTTAATAGTTCTGAATTTAATTATAATCTGTATACAATTACATCAATAGATCCAAACGTTGGTGGTGGGGTAGGATCTGTTGAATTTAGCATGGCAGATCAGTTAAAAGATACTGAAACGGTTATTGAATACGATATAATTAATTCGGCTACAAGGTTACTCTCACAAAGAGATTTTCCAACTTTTGATGTAAAAATTAAAAAAAATGAATTTATTGTTGAAGAGATAATTAAAACCAATGGTAAAACTGCTATTGTAGAAGAATGGGATAAAGAATTTTCAATTCTTAAAGTTAATTCTGTAGATGAATTTGAGGGTGATGAAACTATTACTGGACAAACCTCAAAGTCTATTGGAACAGTTGGTAGTGTATTGTTCCCGTTCAAAGAATATGGTAAATATGGCAGTACAATTAAACAGAATAGAGGTTGGAAAGCGATTGCAGGATTCTTAAATAATGATCTTCAGAGAATTCCTGATAATGATTATTATCAGAATTTCTCATATTCTTTAAAATCTACTGTTCCGTTACAAACATGGAATGACCCTATATCTTCAATGAACCATGTTGCGGGATATAAAAAGTTTGCCAATTATCAGTTAGAATCTTATGAAAAGGGTCTTAGAGTATCTACTTCTCCAACTCAAGGTTCTACTTATGTTACTCTTATAAAGGATATTGTAGAAACTATAAACATTAATTGTGTTAATGATTTTGACCTAGTTAGAGAAAATTCGATTTCTTTAGGAGATGATGATTTAGTTTCTACTCAAATTATTTTTGAAAGTAGACTTATATCCGACTTTGATCAAGCAATTGGTAACAGAGTTTTAGAAATAGATGATATTAGTCATTTGTTTAGTCATCGTCCAAGACCTGAAGAGTTTGTTAACGTTGATAGATTTAGTCTTGATAGAACAAGATTCTTAAGATTTATTACTCTTGTAAGAGATCAAAGATTTACTTCAGAAAGACAGGTTTCTATCTTTGATGTTCTTCATGATGGAACTTATGGATATAGTAATGAATATTCTGCACTTTCAACGGTCAAAGATATGGGATCGTTTGATTTTGCAATTGATAAAGGAGAAGGATTAATACAATACCATCCTATATCAGAAAAAGTAGCATTTAATGATCTTAATATTTCATATGTTTCTTATAAGATTGACGATAATTTTGTTGGTGTAGGAAGTACTGCTTTTGGTGATATTGCTCTAATAAACACATCAAGCGCAGAACTGAATACTGTTGGAGCAGGTGTCACTATTGTTTCTATTGGAAGTACTTATAATTCCGTTTCAGTTATGGTAATGATAAATCCAGATACTGGAGAGGAAAATCGAGAGTTCCAATTTACTCAAGTTAACTTTATCCATGATGGAACTAATATAATATCTTCTGGAGAATATGCATCTCTGTTTACTCAACTCGGTGCTGTTTCTGAAGGGTCTGAAGCATTTATAGGGTATGGTACTTTTTATCCGTATCTTGATGGTAATAATTTTAATGTAGAATATATACCCAATGCTGGTATTGGAACAACTGCTGCTATTAATACAATTCAAATTGGATTAGCACAAACTGCTACTTCTGGTTCCACGGACTTTAATATGGTCCATACTAGAATGCAAACGCAATCTACCACTATTGCAGCATCAGCAAGTCCTGGAATTACAACCGTTAATGATTATAGATATATTGCAAATTCTCAAGAATTTCATGCAGCGAAATATTATATACATGTGGCAGATAAAACTAACGATAGACATGAATTTGTAGAATTATTTGCTCTCGATACTATTAACGCCGTTGGTGTATCTAGTGAGGTATATTTAACAGAGTTTGCTAATTTAGGAACTTCATCTGTTGGTCTTGGTACTTTTGGTGCAGAAATAGATGATAGTGGATTTGCGGTTGATTTGCAATTTACACCAATTCCAAACATAGATGTTGAAGTAAATGTTTTTGCTCAACAGTTAAAATCTGAAACAGCAGATGATGTTGATACTATTCTTGATTTTAATAATGGTATTGTTACTACTGATAGAGACGACTATGTTGGGACGTTTAATGCAATTAGGACTGATTTTGACTTAACTCATGAAGGTGAGGATATTTTTGAGTATTGGTTTGATGGAGGAAATTCTGGTATTGTTAGTACAACTGACAATACAATTAAACTGCCAAATCATTTCTTTATTTCAGGAGAGAAAGTTAGTTACTTTAGAAATGATATTAATGAGGAAAGTTCTGCAATTGGTGTAGGCGAAACCTTTATCACTGGATCTAATAGGTCCACTGGAGTTGCAATTGGGTTAACTGAGGTGCTCCCTGATGGAAGGACAACAACTGGAGAAAACCTATACATGGTTAAAATTGATGATACTTTTGTTGGGTTAGCAACTAGTCCAATAGACGCGCAGTTAGCAAATCCAAATTTAATTAATATTACAAGTGTGGGAAGTGGAACTTCGCATAGATTCTTAACAACTAAACAGAATTCAAGAGTTCTTGTTACTATTGACAATATTATTCAAAGTCCTATCGTTTCTACAGCAATTACAAGTTCTTTAAATGCGACAGCACTTTCAACAACCGATATTCTTGAATTTACTGGGGTAACTTCATTCTTTGGTGGAGATTTCTTACAAATTAATAGTGAGATTATGAAAGTTACTGGAGTTGGTGCCAACGGTGATCCAAATAAAGTAAGAGTTAGGAGAGCAAAACTAGGAACTAAATTTGTTAACCATGCGGCGGGAGATGTAATAACTAAAATTTCTGGCAACTATAATATAATTGATAGTACCATTAGTTTTGCAGAAGCACCTTATGGTCTCGATCCTCTACCGGATCCATTAGACCCCAATTCACTTGACTGGGAGGGAGTTGCTAAGGGTTCTAGTTTCCATGGAAGAAGTTATATGAGGGGAAAAGTTTCTACTGGAACCAGTGAAACTTATGATAGAAATAATGTATTCAAGGATGTAGCTGATAAATTTAATGGTCTTGAAAGTATATTCCCATTACAAACAACTGATGGTGATGATATTGCAGACATTGCAAATGAAAATGCGATCGTACTAATCAATAGCGTATTTCAACTTCCAGGAGTTACCGTTGAAGAAGATTATAGAATGTTAGAAGAAACCGCAGGTATTACTAGTGCAATATTTAATGGTGATGCAAGAGATGTTGGTTATGATGTTGGAATTAGTAGTTTCCCTGCTGCTGGTATCATCCAAGGTATTGGTTCAACTGAAGGTTTTGGATATCAACCTCTGGTTTCTGCAGCGGGTACAGTTACTGTAAATGGATCAGGGCAAGTAACGTTTGTTAGCGTTGGTTTTACTGGAAGTGGATATAGATCTCAAGAATATCATGAAATTATCACAAAAACAAATTATCCTATTTCCACTGGCACTACTAATATCTTTATTGAAAATGAAAATAGTGTATTTGGTATCCTTAGTGAAATTCAGGGAGATGGTACAAACACATTAGTTGGTATTGGCACATATAAATTTAAACATATAACACCATTAAATGGTATTGGAAATACTTTTATACAACTTAGACCTTTTGATCAAACAATTGAGAATATTCCCTCCGGAACTCCGGTAAGTATTGGAGTGACACTTCCATATGGTATTGTTAATGTTAGTGCTGCTACTAGTAATATTAGTCCAGGAGTAGTTTCTGGTCTTACTTATGATGTATTAAATGCAGATTATAATCCAGAGTCTGGATTTATGGCTATGACTCTTCCAATAGGTCATGAATTATCCCAAGGAGATTATATTAGATTTGTAGATAATAGTTTAAACTTTACCTGTAGTAGTGATAATAATACTAGAGTTAAATCATATCCTAGACCAAATCTTGATACTAATGCAAGTAGAAGACCTCTAAGACTTGAAGATGTTTCAGGTCAAAGTGCGCGAGTATTTGTTGGTCTCTCAACCTTTGCATATTTTAATGTTACAGATGCATCATATACTGCAGCAACAGGAGATTTGGAACTTACTATTGGTAGTCATAATTTAGTTGCTGATAGAGGCATATCTATTGAAACTGATTCTCTATCCTTTAAGTGTGCAATGGATGGCAATACAGCAACCAAGACATATCCTCGCGCAACTGATCCTGCGGCAAATACTACTCTTGATATTACTGCAGTAACCTCCAACACAATTACTGTCAATGTTGGTGCTTCACCTCTGGTAACATATACACCAGGTGCAGGAACAACATATGATCCTAGCACAGGATTGATGGTTCTTGAAATTGGTACGCATAATTTAACTGCTGGTACAAGTATTAAATTAGCAACTGAGTCATTGACATTTAGTTGTGGATATAATGGTGCTACTGGTTCTGCTGCTGAAAAATCATATCCTAGATCTAATGGCAATGATCCATTCTATGATACTGCAATTAACATCGCGTCAGTAACTGAAACTACAATCACACTTCAAGTATTAACAACCATTCCTTCTACAAATACTGACGTACATACATTCGTATCTGCAACGACTGGAGCAGTTATCTCTGGAGGCAACTATCTCCACTCATTCCAAGGTCCAGCATTAAATGCTGTTCGTTCTGGCGGTCAATATACCCATACATTTGTTTCTGCTGATACAGGTGCTGTTGTTAGTACTGCAACCACATCTATTCAACATATTGGTTTTGCAACTGTCATAATTGGAACTGGACATATTTCCCCTAATGTTACTATAACAAATCCAGGGTATGACCTTGATATAGATCAAGAATTAATGCCTCAGATAATATTTGATGAACCAAAAGCATATGGCAATCTACCATTAATATTTTCTGATGAGAATGCTGAAGTTGGTTTGGGAACGGAAGCTAGAGTTGATCTAGTAGTTAGTAATGATTCTAGTGTATCATCTTTCAACTTTACAAATAATGGTTACGCTTATGGAAATGGTAACATCTTAACAGTACCAACTGGAGGATTGGCAGGAATTCCAACATCAACAACCTTTAGTGAATTTCAAATTACCATAGAAAAAACTTTTGATGATACATTTAATGGGTGGAACCTTGGTGAACTTGAAGTACTTGATAATGTTGATGCTTATATTGATGGTAGGAGAAAACTTTTCCCATTATTTAGAAACGGATCTAGATTGTCTATCATTGCAGCAAAAAATTCAAAAATTGATACTAATCAGTTATTATTAGTATTCTTAAATAATATCCTTCAAGTTCCTAAAAAATCATATTTCTTCTTTGGTGGCAATAGAATTAGGTTTACTGAAGCACCTAGAGTAGGAGATTCTTTGCGAATTGTTTTCTATAAAGGTAATGGAGACACTGATGTTGTCAATACTGACGTAATAGAAACGGTAAAAGAAGGAGATACTCTTAATATCAATTCAAGTGATATTATTCTGGATGAAGATAAGAGAACTATTACAGATCTTGTTTCAACAGATACAGTAGAAACTCTTCCATATTTTGGACCAGGAAATACTGCTGATATTGATTTAACTAGACCAGTTGATTGGTGTCGTCAAAGTGAGGATAAAATACTTAATGGATTGGCAATATCTAAGGCAAGAGAATTTTATGAACCGAATATTTTACCAAATGCATATTTGATTAAATCAGTCGGTATTGGCGAAACAGTATTTCATGTTAATACTACTAGACCGTTATTTGTTCAAAATAATGAATTTAATACTATTCAAGGATTACTTGCTCAAAACTCAATTAAAATTCATTCACAAATAGATATAGCACCTGCTACTGCTACTGCAACTGTTTCTACTGCAGGGACTGTTTCATCAGTGGTAATAGCAGATGGTGGACATGGTTACCTTACAGTTCCTACCGTAAGTATTGCAAGCACAAACGGTGTAGGTATTGGTACAAGTGGGACAGCAATAGCAATCGCTACGCTTACAAACGGAGTTGTTACTGAAGTAACAATAACTAATGGTGGTGTTGGATATTCTACGATAACCCCACCCAAAGTTTTAATTTCTCCTGCACAAGCATCCAAAATTGAACAATGTGAAGTTTATTTCCCGAGTGGTTTTAAAGGAGATTCTGGAACAGTTGTTGGATTTGCAACAACCGCTATTTCAGGAGAACTATTTGCATTATTTGACCTCTTTATTCCATCGCAAGATCAAGTTTTTGACGACATTAACTATGTTGGATCTGCTATAACTACTTCTCAAATTACTCAAGGAGATGTATTCACCATCTATAACTCTAATATTGGAATATCAAATACTTCTATAACGAGTTATGATGGTGCTGGTGAAATTCTTGGCATAAGCACTTCATATATTGATGGGGTTTATGAAGTAATAGAAGTTGTAGAAGAACCTAGAATTGTTGGTGGAATTGGAACTGCAACAGCAAGAGTTCGTGCTAAAGTTGATAATACTCCTGTAGGATTTGATTTTGATACAAATTGGGATGGAAGCACTGGAATGACTACATCAAACTATCAAGGTTCGTATAGTTGGGGTAAAATTGTAGTTAAGAGTAGAGTAGTTGCTACTGCATATAATCCATATAACTCACAAGGAATAAGTGGTATTACTACCTCTCCACTTGTTGTAAGAGATCTACCTCTACGATTTGTGGGATATCAAACACCTGCCTATTCTCCCTAACTAAATAAAGAAAAAACTGTGACAAAATGTCTGCAATAATTACAGATCAAATTAGGATTTTGAACGCGAAAAATTTTCGCAATGGTGTATTGAGTACTTCTAATGCTTATTATACCTTCGTTGGATTGACTAATTCTACCGATTTTAATCTTACGTGGGAGGCTAGACCTCCCTCTCCAAGAGATAGTTTTAATCAAGAGAATGATTATTGGGACACCATGGTTGCTATGAAGAGGATTACTTCTTCAGATATCATGCATGTTGTACCGAAAAGAAATTGGTCTTCAGGTTCAAAATATGATATGTATCGTCATGATTATAGTATTGATAACCTTGCTGCAGTTTCAAGTGCAACAAATCTTTATTCATCATTTTTCTATGTTATGAATAAAGATTTTAGGGTATATATTTGTCTCCAAAATGGAACAAGTCCGGATAATCCCACAGGAAAACCCTCACTTGATGAACCTACATTTACTGATTTAGAACCAAGAGTTGCTGGTTCAAGTGGAGATGGATATGTTTGGAAATATCTTTATACTCTAAGTCCTTCAGATATTATTAAATTTGATTCGACTGAGTTTATGCCAGTTCCAAATGACTGGGAAAAATCTTCAGATAATGCCCTTGTAAGAGACAATTCTGTTAGTGGTTCAATTAAAATTGTAACCATAACAAATAAAGGATTAAATGTTGGAGCAGCAAATTTACAATATCGTAATGTTCCTATTAAAGGAGATGGTATTGGTGCAGAGTGTACTATTACAATCGATGAAAACTCCCAAGTTTTATCTGTAGAAGTATCAAATCAGGGTTCTGGATATACATATGGAACTGTGGATTTAGTTGCTGGTTCTGTTCCTACCGGAACAGTTAGACCAACATTTGACGTTATTATTCCCCCTCAGGGAGGACATGGATTTAATATATACCGAGAACTGGGAGCATCCAATATTTTGCTTTATGCAAGAATTGAAAATGATACTCAAAATCCAGATTTTGTTACTGG
>Ga0187217_1000532_pt1 | contig 16010 bp, 14 predicted proteins | sample 15SPOviralmetaG_FD_130165 | JGI IMG/M metagenome (GOLD analysis project Ga0187217, IMG submission 130165) | Marine viral communities from the oligotrophic San Pedro Time Series (SPOT) site, San Pedro Channel, CA, USA - 15 SPOT_SRF_2010-09-15... | ecosystem: Environmental > Aquatic > Marine >... | reverse complement strand
CTTAATTTTTATAATATAATATATTATATTATAAGTATGAATAAAGATTTTTGTTATGTTAAAAGTTTAACAGGAGAAAATTATGATTATACCGATAAAATTAAAGCACCTAGAGAATTAGGAGTAAGTCCTGCCGGAAATAAGTTAAGTAAAAATATTAGTGCTATAATTTCTTATACAGATGTGTTATTAGATGGCGAGAGTGAAGCACAAAAATATCCTCTTGAAAATAGTCCATTAGGTAATAGATACTTTATAAAAACAAAAAGTAAATGTAAATTAGATTCAGGAGAAGAAGTTGATAGACATTTATATATTGATAATATACCTAAATCTTTAAAGATCGCCGGATTAACATTAAAAGGTGTAAAGGGGATTGTTCCTGGAATTTTTTCTGATTTAAATAACATAGTTCCTAGTAGTCTAACTGATATGTCAAAAGACAATACTTGTATGAAAGTAAATTTGCATGTAAGAAAAAACAATGATCAAGATTCGGATCGTTTGGGAGCCTGTAGTGGAAATGTTACAAAAAAAGATTTAAAAAATATAAATCCTTGTGCTTTTCCAAAAAAAAACGGAAGATATACAAATATTATAACAGGAAAAAGTAAAAGTTCAGGTGATTGTAATGAGAGAGAACCATTTATTTCAGCAAATGAAAATTTATTTAAAAAAAAATCAGTTATAAATTTTAAAAATACAAATAATAAATTAGAAAATTTTTATATTTTAGGTGTAAGTGGGTTATTACTTTATTTGGTATATAAAATTACAAAAAAATATTAATAAGTTTTTATAAATAATCTTATTAATAATTAATAATTTAATATTATATTTTTTACTTTTTTATCATTTCATTATTAAGCATTTGGTAATAAATATGGTTTTAATAAGGCAATTATAGGGCTACTAATAGGTATAATAATCATTGGTGCTAATATCATTATTAAAAGTAATTTTATATAAAATTTGGGTTTTTTAGGAATTTTTGAAGGTGTATTTTTACTATTATCAACATTTTTATCAAGTTTATTATCAATATTGTTATCAATATTGTTATTTTTATCAAACATTAAAACTGAATCACTCTCATTATTATTTTTATCAAACATTAAAACTGAATCACTATCATTATTATTTTTTAATTTAAAAACTCCTTTTTTTGATGATTCTACATAGTTTTTTTTTATTCTATTCCAATTATTAATAACTTTCCCTAGTTTAAAGTAACTCTTACTGCCCATATCACTTAAAATTACTCCCTTAAAAAATTTTTTTCCTTTTTTCATTGCTTCTTTACATTCTTTTTGACAATTTGAGAAAAAATCCTCTTTAAAACTATTATAAATTTTATAATTGCCTTTTTTTTTTGGTTTTTTTAAGTAACCATAATCATTTTCTTTTAATTGTTTTAATACTTGTTTTTTAAATATTTTTTTATAATATTTTTCAATTTCTTCAATATTTTGATCGTCAAAAAGTAAATCTTCACTTCCAGTAATGCCTTTTTTTTGTTTCATTATTGAATAATGTATGTCTAATTTATTTAGAAAAGATAATTTTTTATTATTAATTACATAATATTTAATTTCACTGATAGTATCTAAAAGTCCAGCCGCATTAGTAGCCCTTTTTTCGTATTCTGGATTATTCCGATCTAATTTTATTTTGCTTTCATATTTTATTTTTCCTATTCTATTAATTCCTTTTGGTATAATATTAAAATTAATATTATTATTATTATTATTATTGATATAACTACATAAATCTTCTCTCGTCGTTCGCCGTTGTATGTGACGGCTCCATGCATTATAATTCCCAATATTAATATCATTAGGATATTTAATGGATGGATATATATTTTCAGTTTTAGTATAATAAGGATCATTGTTATTATTCGCATCATCATATTCGTAACAATTTATACGTTCACGCACACTATCAGGCTTATAAATTGCAACTTTTTTAAAAAAAAGATTAAATACTTTATCTTGTAAATTTTCTTTTTCTATTTTTTTCATAATTTTATTTCCACCATATTGATTTGAAAGTTGTAATTTTTTTTTTTCTATTTCATTTGAAATATTAGCTAAACCTAATTTTTTTTTTATATAATTATAAAGAGCCATAATATAACCTGCCTTGTAAGATATGTAACAGAGTATAATTGTTAATATCGTTATTACTAACCAGTATAAGTATTTAGTATAATAAGTCCAAATATTAATATCTTCTATGTTTTCATCGTAATATTCGGTCATTCTATTATTCATATTAACTTTTGCAGTTAATTTATCTAATTTATCTTTATCATTTGTCTTATTTATTTCATAATATGTGTTTAATTCACACGTATTTTCAATGAGTTTTTTTTGTAATCTTGCTACATCTAATTTTTTTAATATTCTATCATTAATTTCAAAATAATTTTTTGAAGTATCTTCAAGAAATTTATCAACTTTTTGATCAATACCATGATACTGTACATTTATTGGAACTATTTCAGGATCTGTATCTAATTTTGAAAAATCACCACGTAAAGCATACGTTAATTGTTTTTCTTTTCTTTTACTTAATTCATCTAGCTTATTTTTTGCTTTTGTCATTTCATCTACTGTTTTTAATTTAATATCTTGGCATTTTAATATTTTTTTCATTTCATCTTTTGTAGGACAATCATTACCCATTTTTATAGATGTATAATAGTTAGAAATAAATACATTTTATTTATTATTAAATGTATTTATTATTAATTAGGAGAATCCCAAGAAATTTTATCCCAATCGGTATGGTCTCTTTTACTATTCCAATATATTTCTGGTATTATTAAATATAACATTGTAAATATAGTTATAGTAACTATGATATACCTAAAGATTTGAAATGGCCCACCAAACATAAATCCTCCTAAAATAAATAAAAATCCGATAGCTAAAACTTTAAAAATATATTGGTGCGATGCCATTCTTTTATTCTCATAATTTACTATTTGTGTCATTCTTTTTTTATTATCTTTTTCTTGAGAGAAATTACCCACTCTTTCGTTTAATAAATTATCATACTCTTTCCCCATGGCAATAGTATATTTATGATTTTCTAAATCTGATGCGGTATTTAAAATATTCTGTTTGCTTGATTCTTTATAATCATTTAAAAAATTAATAATATTTTTTCTTTCCTCTTGTACATGTTTTAAACTTCCTAGCAATTTATTAATCCTTTGAATTCTTTCTCCTTTAATATTAGTAAATTTAGTTTTCCAAGAATTTATATCATTTTTATATTGAATTGCATCATTTTTAACTTGATTATATTGTGTTTGAATAACAGAGTCAGTTATATCTAAATTTTCATCAAGAGTAGGATTTATAATTTCTTGAATTTTATATGGATTTGGATTACTTGCATCCTCTTTTGTTAATTCGTCATATATATCCTTAATTTCTTCTTCAATGCCATCCTCAATGGCTGTAAGTTTTCCAAATCTTTCTGCTATATTTTTACTTCTATTATATTTTAATTTTTCATCTAATTGTGATAGATATTTACTAGGTGGATGAGAATTATATTCACTCGTATCTCCTTCATCGGTTGGTTGAGCCATATATATATAATCTAGTATAAAATATAAAAAGTATTGAAGTTAATTTTGAAATATTCTTTTAAATACTAACCCACCCATAGTAGTAGCTGCTATCAACCAAATTATATATTGTATGTAATATGATTTATTGGTAAGTTTTGCATTGTTAAGTTGGCTATGCAAAACATCTTTATTTTTAAGATGTCTGTATTCTGTATTTTTTTGATTTAATTTATTAAAAAGTTCATCTTCTTCTTGATTTCGTTCAGATAAGGTCCCACTAGGATCTAGCGAAGTTTTTAAAGTATTAAGATCTACATCGATTTCATTTAAATAATTATCATACGATCCTACAGTATCATCAAGATCATCAAGTTCTGGACGACCTTGATTACCTTTAGAATTAATAACCGAAACAAAATTTTTTAAGGATGTATCTAAATTACTTGAAGTTATTGTTTGTGGGATATTATCTGTATCTTTGTAACGCTCTGCTTTATTATCAGATATATCTGGTCTATTAATTTTGGCTTTAATATTATCTATTTGTCTTAATGCTTTGTCAATATTATCACCTCTACTACTAAAACCTTCAATTAAAAATCCCTGCAAATTGAAATTAGAATTGTCTTCGTGTGTTTCTTTTAAATTTTTGCTGTTAATAATTTTAGAATATTTTTTATATTTTTTTCCCTGTTTTAAACTTGCATTTCCTAAATTATTTTTTTTATCTACTAAAGAATAATCTTTAAAATTTGCAAACATTATATATAGATTAATAATAGAAAATGTTATTTTTTAAAATATCTATAAATATAATAAGAACCTCCAAAAATAGCCATTAAATAAATAGAAGCTAATAAATATTTATTATGTAATAATTGTTTTCTTACTTTACTTCTTGGTTCTGAAGCATCACCTTCTTTTAAATTTTTTAATTGGGTTTCGTATTCTTCAAATAATTTTTTATTATTTGAAATATCTAATTTATTATTAATATATTGTGAATTACCAGAAATCTCACTATCGATTTTTTCTTCTTTTCCTGTCAAATCTAAAAATAATTTTTCAAAATAATCCTTATAGATTTTCTTTCCTAAACTATCGCTGATAATACTTTGTGTAAAGGGTTTATCAGAATCTTTTATATTTTGAATAATTGATTTTACTTCTGTTACAATAGCGGTTTTCTTGTTCATTTTTCTCTTAAATTCAATTAAATAATTGTGTCTGTTTATAGATACATCATTAATAGTATATTCAATTTTTGTAATACGATTATTATAGTCTTCGCAAATAATCATGTTATATAAATATAAATATATATATATATATAAAATTAGTGACAAATTCTATAATAATATGTTTGTATAGCAGTTGGGGAAGATCTTATAATTTTAACCATTTGTTTAGGTCTTACACCAATAGCCATTGCAACAGGATCAAAACGTGATATCTCAGGAAATTTTTTTATATCTGTAACATAATAATGTTTCATTATTTCTTCTTTTTCGTCTTCATTTAAAACAATATGTTGGGGAACCATCTCGTGATCAAGAATATTAAATAAATAACGGTTAATATCATAAACATTAATAAATTTATTATCATTATTATAAATTTGCGTTAATAATTTTTTTAATGTGTCGTTTAAATTATCTTTAGTTAGTATAATTAATTCATCATCGGGGTTAAGAGTATTTTCTATTTCATAAATATCTTCGATATATTCGTAAATATGTGAAGCTTTTATCTTTCCATCTAAATGATATTTAATATAAATTTTTTTATTAAGTTCTGTGTTTTCAAGTAACATATCCAATTGTTTATTTTCCCACATAGATCTAAGTTCGGTTGCTCCTTCATTTTCATGATTAGATATATCAAAACCTCTTTTATTTTTTAAAATATCAAGAAGTACTTCTCTCGATTTATATATTTTTGTAAAAAGTGGTTGGTATTTTAAACTTTGGGTAGTCATTTATAATAATATTAAATAGTAATATTTTAATATTATTCAATTTATTAAATTTATTAAATATGAGTAATATTTATTCATCTTTATCATCGGGATCCTTCTTTTTAATTGTTAATATTTCTAAACCTTTATCTTCATTATCTTCTACTTTTGTTCTTCCCGATGTTTCATTTGAATCTTCTTTAATTTCTCCACTTTCTCTTTTAACCGAATCATCTGATGAAATATCTGGTTTAAAAACAGGACTAGTAACAACTGAATATCCAGGAGGTATAATAGTTGAACCCGGTTGTATCAATGGTGTTTGAGATGTAAGGCCTGGTTGTTGCAATGTTGCACCAGTATTCGGGTCATAATCAGGTGTTAAAGGGCCAAATGGTGGTGTTTCGAGTTTAGAACCGGGTTCCTGCTTTGTGGGGGGAGTTACAACTTGATTCATGATCCGTGACATTTCGGTTCGGGCAGCGTCCCCCGATACCGACGGCGGGGGGGCCACTGCACTAGGTGACTGTGGATAAAACGGTGGCGTTTCTGGTCCAATTGGTGGTGTTTCTGGTCCAATTGGTGGTGTTCCTGGTCCAATTTGTGGCGTTCCAGGTGCCATTGGTGGCGTTCCTGGTGCCATTGGTGGCGTTCCTGGTGCCATTGGTGGCGTTCCTGGTCCAATCGGTGGTGTTCCTGGTGTCATTGGCGGTGTTCCTGGTCCAATAGGTGGTGTTTCTGGTTGATATGCTTTCTCTAATTTATCTTTAGTTTTAAACTTAATTTCACTATCTTTTGTATTTTGAATAATTACATCATCGTCATCTATACCAACAATTTTCCATTCATCATCTGGGTTCATAGGTTCATCGATAATTAGAACTATATCATTTACATTAAAATCAGTTTTATATTCTTCAAGCTGTCCTACTTCTTGAGAAGGAGGTGATTTAATATCTTCTTCATAAGGAGGTGATTTAATATCTTCAGTAGAAGGTCTATTAAAAGCATCTTCTTCTTGATTATTTAATTTAGTATTAGTTCGCTTAGCTACTTCTAAAAATGATGATAAGTTTGTTAATTTCAAAATATTGTCTGTTTTTTTTAAAGTTGTTAATTCATCAATATTTTGTGCAGTTATTATTCTCATTTGAACATTCATTGTCAATAATTCCTGATAAAGAAGTTTAAATGCATATGGAACTTTAATAATAGAAAATTCTCTCCCATGTTTACTAATTGGTATAATATTTAATCCACCTTCAACTGTATCATTAAATTTAAGTGGTCCATCTACCATAGGACTTAAAAATATGTTTTTATTTTCATTATATACAGCAATTGTTCCTGTGTTATTGCAAATTGCCATAAAGTATTTATCACCCCTTTCCATCATAGATTCTGTCATAAAACTTTTCATACCATGAGATAAAATTGCATCGCGGTCCATTTCACCAATTCTTAAACCACCATCATTGGCCCTACCTTGAACTGTTTGGCGAGTTAATATTGTTCTGGGGCCTTTACCTCTGTAATTAATCTTATCTTTAACCATATGTTTTAATCTTAAATAGTAGGTTGGTCCAAAATATATATCTGTTTCTAGTTGTTCTCCTGTCATTCCATTGTATAAGATTTCATTTCCTGTAGATGAAAAATTATTTTTGGCTAGTATTTCTCCAAAAACCTTTTCTTTAGGTCCTTTATTTAAAAATGCAGTACAATCACCTAAACTACCTGTTAAAACACAAGCTTTACCTATTAAAGTTTCAACTAAATGGCCAATAGTCATACGAGAAGGCAAAGCATGTGGGTTTACGATTATATCCGGTCGTAACCCCTCAGCTGTATGTGGCATATCAACCTCTTCTAAAACGATACCAATTGTACCTTTCTGACCTGCTCTACTACAGAATTTATCACCTATCATAGGAATACGGTCATTTCTAATACGCACTTTTGATATTCTCATACCATTTTCAGTTTCACTCATAAACGATTTATCTACATATCCAAGCTGACCTTTTTTTGGTGTAACAGAATCATCACTATAATATTCACCAGCATCATCAATACCTTTACCTATTAATACGGTCTTTTCATCAACAACAGTATTTTCTTTAATTAAACCATTTTCCTGTAATTGACTATAATCATATCCCGGTTTTAATCCTAAAACATTATTATTTTCTATATTTATAAATTCACTTTTAATTTGTATATTACCCGATGTATTAATTTCTTCTGTTGATTCATATGTATTATAATAAGTTGTTCTAAAAAGACCCCTATCTAATGATGCTTTATTAATAATAATCGCATCTTCGACATTATAACCACTATAACAAGCTATAGCTACAATAGCATTTGTACCATAAGGGTGCTGATTTTTAGTTATATGCTTATAGTAACGACTTCTAACAATGGGATCTTGACCATAATTAAGCAATATTGATGATTTATCCATTCTATTATTAAAATTAGTATGAAACATAGAAACAGCTTGTTTGCTTTGTCCACAAGAGAATGCGTTTCTAGGATATGGATTTGTAGACGGAAAAATAACTTGATTTGCCATTACACTTAAAATAACAGATGGATCTATTTCTTTATGAGTTACTTTATTTTTTATATAAGTATCTTTATTATCTAAACTAGATGCTAACATAACTCCTTGCATTTCTTGTGTATCTAAATATTCAATAATAGCTTGGTTGTTTTGCAAATTACCGGTTAGAACATCTTTATTTAAAATTTTAGTATTCTCTATATCTCTATCTACGGAAGAAGAACAAGAACCTAAAAGACATTCCCCCCATGTTAATTTACCATTTTCTAATTTTTTCAATATATTTTCATTTTCATAACTAATATTATTTTTATTTAAATATAAAAGAGGGTGACAAGGTCTTCCTGCGTCAGTTTGTATATGTATCTCATTTAACTCAATATTCCAATAAAGGCTGGTATATATATTAAATAAACCATTACGTCGATGTAAAATAAATAAATTTTTAAATTGTATTGGTTTTGATGTTATACCTATCCAAGCACCGTTTATAAAAATTTTTGTAGTATCATTAATATATCTAGGAGTACATTCTTCTAACAATTTAAAATCATATTCTTCATTCCTTAAGTAGTCTATAAAGGGATATCCGGATACTTTTTTTGTAACATGCGTTAATATTGATAAATGTTTATGAAGACCAACATTTCCACCATCAGGCGAATGTAAAGGGCAAAATATACCCCATTGAGTGCTGTTAATATATCTTGGTCCAACTATCTTAGCACCATCGGCACCAATTGGTGTATTAGATTTTCTTAGTTGTGAAACAGTTGCAAAATATGATAAACGAGTCAAATCCTGTAATGCTCCTACTTTTTTTGTATGAGCTTCTGCCCCCCAATCACCTTTGAATGCCTTTTTAAAACCATTTTCAACCACACGGTTTTTAAAAATCTTTGATTTATTATTTGAAATAATATTTAAAAAGTCATAATTCTGATAGCTATTTGCATTCTTTCTTACAGAATAAAAATATTCTTTATCAGTTTCTAAGAATATATCATTTTGTTGCAATGTATAATATTCTTTAAATAAATCATATATTAATGTTCCAGCAATCTCTATTCTTTTATAGACATAACTATCCCTATTAGTTGGTTTACTTTGTTCGCAATGAACCATTAATAAACGCTTAGTCATATATCCTAAGAAATATGCCTTTTGTTTAAAATTTAATTCGCCAATATGAGGTAAAAAATAATTCATTAATATTTGCATAACGTGACTCGAGGTTTTTCCCTTTGTAAATGTTTTAATATATTTAATAGCTGCTTCTTGTGTAAATATATACCCAGCATCATGAACGGATGGTCTAAAATAATCTAAATAACTTTCATATTTATCTATATCTAATAAACAAAACTTTATAATTTCTTTATCCGAAATAACACCTAATGCTCTCATTACAATAAATAATGGAATGTCTTTTCTAACATTTGGTATAGAAACAACTATGTGTCCATTTGTTATAGATGGTGATTCTTTGATTATTTTAACTAGTAAATTTCTAACTGGTTTAGATGCATCTTCCGAAACAGATTTAAGTTTTACAGAACAGCTAACTAAATCATTTGGATCTTTTTGAACATATAACGTATTATCTGCAAATTTTTCTTGCGATACAATTGCCTTTTCTTTCCCATCAATTATAAAATAACCACCTGTATCGTGTGGATCTTCACCCATATTTTTTGTAATTTCAGGTGATAAATTATTTAAAATACATAAATTAGATTTTAACATTATTGGAAATTTTCCCAAATAAAGTTTTTCAATTGTCTCTTGAAAAGTCTCTATTTTATATTTATCACTTCCATCATCTAAAGGAATGTATAATTTATATTCAATATCGACATCATAATGTATTGTAAAAGCATATGTAAAATTTTTTAAACGTGCTTCATTTGGATACATAAATTTATCATTTTTATCTGCATTATAAATAATTGGTTTCCCATAATAAAGTTTATCGCCATTCTTACCGCCTATATACATTCTAGCCTGATATCTATATTCATTAATTGTTGTTGTTTTAATATATCCTTTATTTCTACAATTCATCCATATTCTTTGATATTCTTCCTCTTCTTTATTTGGGTATATTTCTTTCATTTCTTCGTATGTTATCGCTTTTGGTTCATCGCTTTTATCAAGTTCATCAACGTATTTTGTTTCATGATCTAATGTTATTTTCTCTTGATTCTTAAAAAAATGTATAGGATTCTTCTCTCTAAGTAATTGATTTATTCCTTTATCAAAAAAATCATTATACGATTGTAAATGATGATTTATTAAAAAATTTGGATTATCTTTAAAATATGTATTTAATATTTTCCAGGATATATTACTATTTTCATCCATTCTATATATTTAATATTTATATTTTTAAAGGGTTTCTATAAATAATTATTAATTTTAAAAATAATTATTTAATACATCTTTATTTTGGTAAACAATAAAAGAGGTCTTGATAAAATAATAAATATAACTAAAATCCACGAAAGTGTCCCCCAACCATATTTGCATAGCGAATCATGTATAATTACCCAAATACCATATGGGATTATAAATAGTAATTCTTTCATGACAGATATATTTTTTTTCATTAATATTACACCTATTATTGTCAATAATACGAATGAACTCTGTATTATTAAATATGTTTTTGCAGAAGGACATAATGAATTATAAAAATGTAATACCTTATCTTGTAAATTATTCATTTATATTATAATAATTTATTTTTTTTACATACTGTTTTTAAAAATACTACAACATTTCCCAATATTATTCCTAAAACTAAACCCCAAGATAAATATGTATAATTGTTTTTACAGAGAGCATCGTAAAGATATGTCCAAAAAATTATTCCAGATAAATATATTGTTTTAAAATAGTATTTATTTTTAATCGATATTAGTAATATCATAAAAAATATTAATTGCATAACTAGGTAAAATTTTGAGGGTTCGCATAAAGAATCGTATTCATTTTTAACTCTATTAATAATATTATCCATTTTATATATTATTAATAGAAAAATTAAACATTTGCTAAAATAAGAACTGATATGAAAATAAACATCATTAAAATAGGAAAAAGAACTAATAGCCATGATACACTTTTCCATCCATTTCTACATAATTCATTTAATATAAATGTCCATAAAAGGATATAAATTAGTTTTATTAAAAATAAAATACTATTGTTATGGTTTAAATTTACAGAATAACTTCCTATATTATATCTTGTTGCGAGTAAAGTATTTTGGTAAAGCATTGCAATAAAAGAAACTAAAGAAATTAATAAATATACTTTTGCAGGAGGGCATAAACCATAATATCTCCTTAATGCAGAATTAATTGTTTTGTTCATATTATATATTAAATAAATATTAATTTCCAATAGGTTGTTCAGTAACACTTGGAGAGATAATTTCAGCATTTCCAACTAAATTATTATATATATTATGTGTTGAAGTGGCTATTTCACTTCCTGTATCAACCAAAAATTCTCCTCCTAAACTATTAATATTATCTCTTGTATTTGTTAATGGTGAATTACCTTTTCCAGAAAAAGTATTACTTGATGTTTTACATGACTGACCACCTCTTTGTCTTTTTAAACCTTTCTTAAAAATAGATCTAATATTTGAACGTCTTTTTTTTGAGCGCGTTCTCTTAACTCTACTTTTTGAGCGCGTTCTCTTAACTCTACTTTTTGAGCGCGTTCTCTTAACTCTGCTTTTTGAGCGCGTTCTCTTAACTCTGCTTTTTGAGAGAGAATTTCTTAATTTACGATTCATATATGATATATAAATATTATTTTTTATTCAATATCCACATGTGTCAACATGTGTCGTCTACAACAACTCTTATTTAATTTTAACATATCCATAACTTTCCCTTCAGGAGTTTTATCATTAAAATCTTTTGTTAAATAAATAACACTATCAGGGTCAGTGTCACTATCAAGTTTCATCCGTCTTACCTCTTTAAGGTAAAATAGATATTTGTTTGCAAGGACATTTCCACACGTGAAGCACTTAACTGGGATAATCATAGTCTATTTAATGTATAGTATTATTATATATATAAATCAATTTTCTAAATATAATTATTCTATTATAATAGTTCTTGTTTTAATATATTTTTTAATAGGGAATTTAATATCATAAATAGTAATATAAATAGTGATTAGTGAAAAAATTATTGAAACAAGTATTATAGATAATGCATTATTATTTAAAAACTCACTTGCTAAATTCATAAAGTTAATCATTATATAAAATACAAATAATATTATATAAAATTTATTTATCTTAATTTTCAAGTAAGCTCATTCCAATTTCTGTTTTAACTCTAATATGTTTTGTATTGTTTTTTGTTAATTTTTTATGACATTTATTACATATACTACATAAATTGGCTTTATGATTTTTATGAAATGAACCTATAAAACCTTTATCATCTGCATCTTCCTGTGGCTGCATATGATGAATTTCTGTTGCTTTTTCTCCACATAATTCGCACTTATCTTTTACTTTTTTACTATTGTATGAAGATGATTGTTGTTCTAATACTAAACCATGTGTTGATATATTTTTACATCTTAATTTATTTGCTAATGTTAAAAATTCTCTAGGCATTGATAAAGATTTACATACTTCAAGACCATATAATTTATTACCACTACCTTTCTTAATCTTTCTATCATATACTAACATTTTTAACTTTTCATCATATCTTACAACCATATGTTGGAGAGATAATCTGTCTAAACTTTTAATTTCATTATATTCTATTAATTCATGAAAATGTGTTGCAAATATAAAACTAGAATCTCTCTCATGTAACATAATTAATCCTGCACTAAATATACACAAAGCTGATGATGTTTCTGTACCACTACATAATTCATCACCTAAAATTAAACTATTTTTATCTGCATTATTTAAAATAGAACTTAATTCAGACATTTCTACAGCAAACGTACTTAATCCTTTAAATATATCATCATTTCCTAATATTCTAGTAAAAATAGCATTATAAGGATTATATGTAAATTCACTACAAGGGACAAAAAAACCTGCTTGTGCTAAAATAACTGTCATTCCAATAGAACGTATTAAGCTAGATTTTCCAACAGCATTCGTTCCAAATAACATAATTCCTGTATGACTATCTTTTAATCCTAAAGAAACATCGTTAGGAACATAAAGTTCGTTTTCTTGAATATATTCTATTAATGGATGTCTTATATTTTTAGCATTTATGAAAGATTGCTTATAATCTTTAATATTTGGTTTGCAATAATTAAATTTTGTTAAAATAAAACATCTGGTAAGAAGAAAATCCAATTTAGTAACAAATTTAATTATAACTTCAAATTGTTTTTTATTTTCTAAAAAGGTTTCAATATATTTACGATATTTTATCATTAAAATCTCTCTTAGATTAGATTTTGTTTGTGAGATTTTGTTATAAATATTGTTTAGTAATGAAGAATCCAATCTTATGTTATTACCCGTGGCTGATCCTTCCTTTAAGGGGTCATTTCCCAAATCAATATTAATAGTAAGATCCTTACCTTTAATCGAATATTTAAGTTCATATTTATTTTGATTTTGGAGAGATTCGCTATTTAATATTTTTTTTAACTTGTTAAATCTTGTTTTAGTTACTATTAAAAATAATCCACTTTTTTCTGTTTGATGAACTCGAACTGTATCTTTTGACTTTGTATCATTAATTTTTGATATTAAAAATTTTCGTATAGTTTCTAATTGTTCCGTAGCATTAAAATATTCAAATTCCGCAATATCTAAATCATCATAAATACCTGTTTTAAAAATGTTAGTATCAAAATCATATGCAGAAATAGTTCCTGCTATTTTTATATCAATAAAATGAGATATCTTTTCTCTTAAAATTTTGAGATACTCAGAGATATTTTCATAATTCAAATAATTATGTAATTCTTTATCCTTACTAATTGTTTTATAAATATTTTTAATAGTTTGTAAATTATCATATAAAATGCTAAGATCAGATGGAGCTATTTTATTTAATATTATTTTTCTAAATAATCTCTCAAAATCTGTTATTTTTTCTAATGATTTATAATTACTTTCCCAATCTAATTCGGATTTAATAACATATTCTTGTATATCATACTCTTTATTCAAATATTCGGTATCATTTGTAGGATTTAATAACTTTTCAGATAGATATCTCTTACCCATGGAAGTTTTACATTTATTAACAAGTGACATTAAAGATGAATATTTATCCCTTTTATTGTTATCAATTATATTAAGTTGTCGTAAAGAATGGTTTGCTAACCTAACACGTTCTTTAAAATTAGTATAAACAGGTTCTTTTAATTGTTTTACTAAACTATGATTGTGAAAATCTAAAAAATTTAATAAAAAAACCAGTGCTTGTGTAGAAAACTCCTTTTCTCTCATTTCATATTTTTCATAAAATACATCAAAATCTAATATATTATAATATTTTGTCAGTTGTTGTTCTTGATATGTTTGTTTTTGACAATTAACAATAGAATCTCTCCAATCACCCAAATTATTTGTATTTATTTTATGGATTAATTTACAGTTAATATTTGCATAATTAATAATATCGTTTATCTGTCTATCCGTACAATTATAAATCATAACTACTTCATTAGGTCTATAACTACTGGTAAATCTCTCCAATTCATCAAATGTAGTAGGATTATTAAAAAAATTTTCAACACATTGAAAACCATGCACATCGCCGGATACAATATCAATACTTGCTATACCACAACTTATTTTAGGATTTTTATTAATTTTAGTTTCTTCATATAGATCTAACCACACAGTCATTATACGATTTGACTCGGTTGTACTAGATTCAAAGTTCGTTCCAGGAGAGAATATACCTAATTCTCTCCTTATTGTTGGGCATGTTGGATCTTGACTATGAACAGCAACAGTCCAACCTGCATCATTTAGTTTAGTTACATATTTTTCAAGATGTAATTCTGGAAAACCGCACATAAAAACATTTAATCCTTGGTGTTTTGATTTTTTATTTGCCACACGCATATCACATATACGAGCGAATTCTGTTATACGATTACTTGTAAATTCGTTATTTTTTTTACAACAATATACTTCATAGAAAGAACCACATTGCATTAAAAACATGGTTTTTTCCCCAAATTTATTTGTATATTCTTCTTCTAGCTTTATATAATTCTTTATCATTGTCATATTATATAATGTAAATCTCTCCTTTTTTAATACATTTTAGAAAATATGATATTTTATAACATATGCTACAGGAGTCAGTAAAACATTCTTTCTTTGTTTGATCTACCCAAAAAGGTACGATTTTTAATATCACTTTCAAATCTAAATTTTCCAATATGATTTAAATTATGATTTGTATTAATCCATATTTCTCCATCTATATCATTTACTCGTTGACAAAAAGAATAATCTTCCGATAAATATTGGTTATCTTTTATCATACAGCAAAATAACCCGCATATAGTATTATCTATTTGTGATAAATGATCTGTTTTATACATTAATTCTGTATGTTTTTCTGATAATTTTGTTACTATATCTTTTTTAATCATCATAAAACCAGTTGATGCATGTTTTACTCTTATAAAATCATGATCTCTTATAATATTATTTTCTTTATCAGACATAAGATTATATGCAAAATCTAAACCACGGGAACTAATAGCTTCATTAGATTCTCTATTAGTTTGAATTGAATGAATTAATTTTTTCCAATTAAATCCTTTTTAAATGTTTACTCCATTATATCATTATTCTTAAATTCTATTACTTTCGAGTACTTTTGTAGGTATATTCATACTCCAGCTGACTT
>Ga0187217_1000530_pt1 | contig 16020 bp, 15 predicted proteins | sample 15SPOviralmetaG_FD_130165 | JGI IMG/M metagenome (GOLD analysis project Ga0187217, IMG submission 130165) | Marine viral communities from the oligotrophic San Pedro Time Series (SPOT) site, San Pedro Channel, CA, USA - 15 SPOT_SRF_2010-09-15... | ecosystem: Environmental > Aquatic > Marine >... | reverse complement strand
TCTGCTCTTTATATATATATGTTGATGGATATTTTAATTTTTTTTCTAAATTTAATAATAATTTATGAGAATTACCCACAAATAATCCTGACACAACTTTTATATATTTACTATCCTTATAATAATCTAACACATAATTAGAATCAAACCTATTTAAAATATAAACTATATTTATCACATCTATTATTTTTATATTATCCTCTATTATTTTATTCTTAAAATTATATAACTCACATAATTTATTATATTCCTGCACTATATCTTTAATATCCTCATTTATAACTTCTTTATAACTAAATATTTTCCAATTATTATTATTACTATACTCTAAATTTAATAAATTTATAAATACTGAATTTATATCGAACATTTTATAATTCATATTATCTATATATTTTTTTAATAGTACATAACATTCCTTAAATAATAAATTATTATCTAAATTACTTATTATATATTCCTTAATATTATTTGTTATATTCAAATTTGTTAAATAATGTAAAATATAATATATATAATTTTTATTTATATCAACCAATTCATTTAAATTATATTCCTTATTTATTTTTATTATGTAATTTACTATATTATCATTATATTTTATAACCTGATTATTTACAAATTTTAATACATTTTTACTATTAAATATTAATTCCCTTAAAATTTCATAACAATATTTGTAATTATGTGGTATATATTGATATATATTGTTATTTTCTTGTAATAATTTTAATGTTTTATTATAGTCTATATCTTTTAAATGTCCTAACAATTTTAATGTCTTATATAAAGTACTATGTTTTTTTATTGCACATTTTAATATATTAAAATTATCTTCATCTTTATAATCATATAAATCTCTTGATATATAAACTGTATAAACTATGTCTTTATTTTTTAAAATATATTCCAAAGCAATTGATTTATTATTTATTCTATTATATTTATCTTTGTATATATTTTCAACACCTTTATGTCTTAAATAAATATTTTTTAATAATTTTAATCCAAAATTATTATATATTTTAAACATTTCATTATAATCTTTATCACAATATTTTAATATATTCCCTATATTATAAATCGATTTTTTTGAATTATAAAATTTTTCTATAAACAATACATAAGTATATATATTTTTATTATGATTTTTTGACCATTCCTCAAATATATCTCTAAAATATAAACTTTTTATATTTATTTTGATTTTTTTGTCAAATATATAATATATTATATCTAATAATAATTTACTATCATTTATTAATATATTATTTATACAATTTCTAAAATAACTATTTATATTATATAATTTATATACTGTTTCATACTTGTACTGCAAAATACTACTTAAACAACATTCCTCTATATTTACTAAATTATCATAAGTTATTTTATTTATAGACATTAATATATTACATTTTATTTATACATAATCAATTTATATTTTGTATATTTAAAACTTATTTTTATTATTATTATTATCAACATGTGCGAAAATATTGATGAAAATAAAATTCGTAAATATTATGATTTAGCAAAATATATTGCTGATAATTTTTCAAAAGACCCCAATACAAAAGTTGGTGCTTTACTATTATATGAAGATACATTACAAATTATTTCTACTGGTTATAATGGATTTCCTAGAAATATTACCGAAAATATACATAGATGGCAAAGACCACATAAATATAAATATGTCGTTCATGCTGAAATGAATATTATATACAACAGTGCAAGAAATGGATCATGTATCAAAAATTCTATATTAATTGTTACACTATTCCCTTGTTGCAATTGTTCTTTGGCAATTATACAATCTGGTATTAAAGCAATTATTACCAAAAAACCTAATTTTAATGATGAAAGATGGGGAACTAGTTTCAAAAATTCATTTGATATTCTTACAGAAGCAAATATTAAAATTATTTACATATAATCTACATTCTAATTTTTTTTTTATTTAATATTAATTCCTTTATATCTCTATCCCAACGAATATTTACACTATTTTTTAATATATCCATTGATTTATATTTACTCCCTATTTCTACCATACTTATATCATTGTTTAATCTCTTAATATGTACCCACCAACTATTATTTTCAAATTCATACATATATAAAATTAATATATCATATTTACTAATTAACATATTTTTTAAAATATCTATATCAACTAATTCTATATTAGTATTAAAACATACCGTATTATATCCCTCAAAATTTGTACTTACACCATATTTGCATAATTTTAACATACTATCCTTATTTAAATTATTTATTATTACTCCATCATTTATTATATCATTGTATAATTTAAAATTTTCTGGATATAATATACTACTTTTACGCCACTTTTTTTCAAAATTATCCCATTTTATATTCTCTAATGTAAATAATCTATTTAATATATTAAAATATTCATCTATATCACTATTTATTTTATCCTTTAATCCTATTATAAAATTTTCAGTCCCCGGTTTCTCCATGTTATATCTACTATAATTACCTATATAATCTATAAATCCCGGTCTACTCTGAATCTCTGATATATTATCCAAAAAATAATCCCATACTAATTGACAATTACCCAAATTTTTACAACTATTATTTTTATTAAAATATAATAATTCTTTACATTTCCTTTGTAAATATTTATATTCTTCCATATCTAAATCTATACCAATCACTACCAAAACTTTATTTTCTATATCTATATTATCTAATATATTTATATTATATACTGCTACACCTTTATGAAAACATTTATTACTATCATTATTTAATATTTTTATCACAAAACTTCCCGCTATACTATCTATATCATATAAATCATATAATACTATATCTATATTATTTATCATTTACTCTTATTATAATTATATTAATTATTATTTTATATACTATAATAAAATATATATTATTATCTATCCTTATCTTCCTACTCATATAATTCCATTACTATATCATTTTCTGAATGAACATCTGTCCATTTAGATGGCAACTTGCATAATAATAATAATTCACAACCGTAAAATAACCCATGAACTTGTCCTACTTCTTCAATTTTCCAATCATTAAAATCTTTCATATAAATAATATCTGTATCTTCAAACATATATGACATTGTTCTGCACTTCGGAAATAACCACTTGGAAAAATTTACATCCCACAATCCTTCAGCACCATTAAACATATAATTCATTTTTATTGCTTCATCTAAATTTAGATATTTCAATCCTTCTTTTAATTTCAAACAATTATTAAAATTAAATTGGAAAAATGTACCCATCCAATTTTTTACATGGGATGTATCCCACTTACTTATATTAAAATCTATGTTTTCAAAATTTTTTATTGGTATCATCCAATATGGAATTGCTGGATATATATTAATTATATCAGTAACTTCCAACGAATCTATATCGATATCATGAAATACACCCGGATTTCTTAAATAATCTAAATCTATATCCACTTTTGACATTCCTAAGATTTTTGTTCTTAATGTGTCTCCGCGATGCAAACAATCTATAAAATACAAATTTTGATCTAATGATCTTCTTTTATAATATCTATTATAATTATAATTATCCGATAACACACTACAAAAATCCACCATTGAAGTATATCTTGATATCATCTCTATATCATCATCCGCAAAAGAGGAAAATAGAAAGAACAAAGAATTTATTTTTGATATATCCCATCTACTTATTTCTCCATATCTTCTTATTCCATTTCTTTTGTGATATGTATATTCAAGAACTGCTATTTTTAACTCTGCTAATGACTGTGGAGTAAATCACCAAATTATAAAATTTTTATTCAATATCTCCTTTATACATATATTCACACTTCTTATCATTTGCAACAATTCTGGACTTATATTATAATCTGATATTCCATTACATATCACTTGAATTAATATATTAAATATATCAAAATCATTTACCATACACTGTTTATTACTCATATATTCTAGTTGTTGCTTCTTTGATAACATCTTCTCTACACAATCCAACACTACAATCTGACTCTACACAATAATATCTATTATTTATTTATCTATTATTTATTTATCTATCAATTTTTTTATCTATCAATTTTTTTATATTGTGTGTTACAAATATACTAAGGTATAAAATTGATTTATTATTATTATTATTATACTTATGGATTTAATAAATAACTATAATAACTATCTAAATAATGAACCACACACATTTATAACAGCATTCATCACTATTGTTGATAATAATTTTATACTATTTAATGATAAACAACAAAAAAAATATATTACCAATTTGTGTAAAATATTATCATATAAAATATATGAATACCCCTCAAAATTTACAAAACCTATTAAAAATACTATATTTTTAAATATTAAAGATAATATCACCGATAATTATTCTAAACAATTTATTAGTTCCTATTTTAATATAAATATTATGATTATAATTGATTTTAAATATTACTTTGTTAATAATTATAATAATTCATTATCTACAATTATATTACTTAAACATAATAATTTATTTATTCCTATTCAAAAATTTTATTATCATATCGATATTACATATATTTTTGATAACTTACATCAAGAACTTATCCTTAACAATATTGACGAAAATAATATTAAACAAAGTTCCTTAATATTTTTAAAAAAAATTAATAACTATAAATTATCAGAATTACATTCTTTACTTAAATATTATACTATTCCTAATAATTTTAATAAACAACAAATTTTAAACTATATAAAAAATAACATTTTAATTTATTAATTATTATTATATGATACTACAACACAAAAATTATATACATCTACTATTTGAATTTATTGCTTTAATATTTTCTATTCCAATATTTTATATCGGTCTACAACAAACTAATATATATTATAAATATTTTTTAATTATATTTTCAATACTATCCTTCTTTGTTGATGGTTCATTAATATTATTATATTTTATGTATTGGTCTTAATCTAATTTTTGTTTTACTATATTCTCTTTATATTCCAATTCTGCCAAATTATGTGAAAACATATTTTTTATTCTAAAGAATAATTCATAAGTTATATTAAATACTGATCCACGCTTATATACCCATCCCAGTTTTATTAAAATATTTTTAATGTTTTCGTCTGATAATAATTTAGTTTTAGGTATTTCTGCAATATAACCCCTTCTTGGTGTTATATCTGCGAATAATAAATCATTGAGACACCAAAAGTCTCCACTGTTTCTCAAAAACACTTGTTCATTTAATAAATTCATAAAATTGTTTATATCATTTTTTTCCTCCATTACTATTATATTTTCTTTTAAATTATATTTAAAATTTATATTACGATAAAATATATCAATTTTACGTATCCTATCGACCTCTCTATAATTATTATCTATTATTTTTCTCTTACTGCAAAATAACATATAATGGTCTTGAGGATTCGGTATATTTTTATTTGATGTTATATATTTTTTTAAATCATTATAACAACTTATAAATAACATATTATCTTTTAATCTATCTACAATTTCATCGATTAAATTACAATTATCACACATATAACATAACATAAAATATATATAATTTTTATTATATATAACATTATTATCATTATTATTATTAAAATTATAATCATCATTTATTTTTATTAAATTATCTAACATTAATCCTCTTTTAATTCTATCAGATGAAAATTTACTTTTTTTTATTATAAAATCATTATATATCAACTTACTATTTATTATAAAATCACTTAATTTTATATTTAAATCCAATCTTGGAATATATAATTTAGTATGTAACGAATTATATAAATTTGGATATCTTAAAATTAAATGTTTTAACTGATTATTACTTAACCTTATATTTTCATAATTTAATTTAATATAATCATTTAATGTTGTTATATGTTTATCTATTGCATAACAAAATAACTCAAAATTTTCATCAATACTAAAATCCCACAACTCAGAAGAACAATCTTTTAAATATATTTTATGTGTGGTATCTTTTATATAACTCATCGCTATATTAACATCTTTTATTTTCCCTAATTTATCATATTTATCAATAAAATAATTACCATATGTACAAACCTTATAATTATATAAAGTGTTAATATATTCCTTATTTGAACTACGAAATATATTATATTTATCATTTTTCATCGAAGTAATTGTTAAATATATATTATCCCGTTCCATTTTTTCCATATTCCATTCTTCAAAAATATTTGTAAAATAATTACTATATATATTTATTTTTATATCATATTTAACTATATATAACAATAAATTTTTTAATATATAATCATCTTTTAATAAAATATTATTTACAATTATTCTAAAATCCCTTGAAACACTATACAACCTACAAACATATTTATATAAATTTACTAAACTTTTGTTACTACACAATACTATATAACCTAAATATTCTGATACATTATGATCTAAATCGTATTTACATAATTCCATTTTTTATCTTTTTTATAATTTTATTTCTATGCAATCAATTTTAATTTGATTTACATTATTTATATATAAAACTAAAATTGATTATTTATATATACATATTTAAAAATATATACTTAATATATATTATTATGAATATTGAAATCAATAACAATAACTATTTTTCTAAAATTATTCAAAAATATATTGAATTTGAAGATAATTATGAATTTGAAGCAATTATTGATAAAAAAATTAATACAGACCAATTATATAAATTATTAGGTTCTCTTAAATATAAATATCCTGACAATATTAAAAAATATGTATATTTAAATGTGTCTCATAATAATATTCGTGCAACCATTGATAATTTAGATAATGTTAAAGAGTTTTATAATAATGAAGATATTAATAAACATAATAAATTTTTAATTAAAAATAAAATAGATCGATATATAGATAAAGATTATAATATTAAATTTAATCTTAAAACTGAAAATATACCATCAAATATTGATATTAACACTTTCAAAAATAATTATAAATCAATTAATAAAATATATCGTTTTATTGAAAGATATTCATTTATTACTGAATATGTTAGATATGACATATCTATTGTTAAAACTTCTAACGGAAATGTTCTTAAAGATACTAATTTATTTAATAAACCACCTGAATATGAAATTGAGTTAGAATATTTAAATCATAATAATACAATTCAAAATATTATTACAAATTTATATAACAATATATTCTTTACTTTACAAATTATTAACAATACCCCTTTTATCTTAAAAAATAATCATAAATCTTTAATTTACAATGAATATATATCATTAGTTTCCTATATTCAATTAGGACCAAAAGTTATAGGAATGTCTAAAAATACCATTAGAAATATTGAACAACAAGATATTTTGGAAGATAAATATATGATTACTCCTAAAGCTGATGGTCTCAAACATATTTTATTTATTAATAAAAATGGCTTCGTATATTTAATTGATTCTAATAAAAATGTTATAGATACTAATTTAATCTCTAACTCCTTCAATACTGTTATTGATGGTGAATTTATTGACACATATAATAGTTCTACAACACTTTTTAATATTAGTTTTAATAACACATATTTAAATCACATATTTTCTTATCAAGCATTCGATATTTACTATTTAAATGGAGAAATTGTATATAATATTGAATTAATACAAAGAATTAATTTAATTAATTCCATTGAATTTCATAAAAATACACCACATGCATTAAATTTTAATGTTAAACCTTTTTATAATATTAATCAAGTTTCTGACATTATTAATAATGATAAAAATAAAAATTATGGTTTTAATATTGATGGTATTATATTCCAACCAATTGAACCATATAATAATATTACTGTTATGAATAAAAATAACTATAAAATTTTAAAATGGAAACCTGAAAAATATAATTCCATTGATTTCCTCATTAATATCTCTATTGAAAATAATAAATATTTAATTACATTTAACTCACAATATTCATTTAATTTATTTAATAAAAATATTACTGCACTTAAACCATTCTCATCAATTAAACCATATATTTATAATATACATCAACAATATCATAATGTTATTCCTACCACAGAAGATGGAATTATTATACAAAACAATACTATTGTTGAATGTAGATTCGATATTAATTCACACAAATGGATTTTTATGAGAAATAGAACTGATAAAACTATTTTATATAATAAAGGTGTCCTTAAATCTACTGCTAATAATATATGGGTCGCTAATGATATTTTCTCTTCTATCTTCTCACCAATTACCGTTGAAGACATCTCTGATAAACAAATTATTACACAATTTATTGAACAATCATCCAATTATTACTATAATTTTAAACAAACTATCTCTGATAGAACTGACTTACAAAAATTTCATAATACTATCAAAAAAAATATTATACAAAATTCTGTTAAACACTTATCTAATCATTCTAACTTTATTAAATGTCTCGATTTAGGTATTGGTCATGGTGGTGATATTAAAAAATATGTTAATACTAATCACCATAATTATAATCCTAATAATAAATTACAAAATGGAATCTCATTTATTCTAGGCATAGAATTTAATATTAATAATATCGAACACTACCATTTCCAAGAAAATAAATATGGATCACGAGCAAAATTCTTAAATATTTGCACTGAATATTCCAATTCACATAATACCCCTGATATTATTAATAATAAAAATTGTTATATTCTACAAGGAGACCTTAACGCAGATATTTTAAAAAAAAATACTAAACTATTCCTCAATCAATATGATAATGATACTTTTAATCTACTATATGATAAATTTAATTTTAATAAAAATCCATTTGAACTTATCGTATCTAACTTTAGTTTCCACTATTTCGTTCAAAATCAACAAAAATATAACAATATTCTTAAAACTATTTCCAACAATTTACTTGATAACCATGGATTATTTATTGTCACATTCCTCGATTCACAACGAATTATCGAATTATTTAATAAAGAAAAAACAAATACTGTCGATTGCGGTTTCGCAATTATTAAAAAAATTGATGAATTTAATAAGAAAAAATTTGGAACTAAAATCTCCATTAAACTCAAAACTATGGAAACCGAAGAATTAGAATACCTCGTCGACTTTGATACACTAGTTGAACAATGTAATAAACACAAATTATATCTATCTAACTCTAATTATATTAACGAAGATATTAATAAACAAGGTTTCTTCTCCGATATTCATTTCAAATATCCTTACAATTTAGGCAACGATATTAAATATTCACACCTACATAGATACGCCATTTTTAAAAAAAATACTAAAATTATTAATAACCTCAAATCTATCGTCAATACTACTAAAAAATATAAATCTAAATCTAAATCCTCCTCATCATCATCCTAAATACTTTATATTTTATACTTTAAAAATAATAATTTATTTTTTATTTTTTTTTAATCACCATTCATTAATATATTATTCTCCTTTATTATATTATCCTCATTGTATTTTATATAATTATATATATCTACTATACATTTTTCACTTAAATTTACCAAATTTACTACTATTCCATCCAATTTTTCTGTATATTTTTCTGTATCTTTTACTATTAATTTATATATCTCCTCTCTTAACGGTTCCTCTAATAATCTTACTTTATCTATTATTAATCTCTTCTTATTATACGAAATCTGTATTAACTCATTTTTATCATTATATATATCCTTATCTTCTACCTTCTCTTCTACATTCTCTTCTATCTTCTCTTCTACATTCTCTTCTACATTCTCTTCTACCTTCTCTTCTACCTTCTCTTCTACCTTCTCTTCTATTACACATGTCTCATTCTTTGACATATCTATTATTTTATTATAATATATATCGCAATATATTCTTATATATCACCTATCATTTTTATATAATTATTTATTATTTTTTTTATAAATATACTATCACTACATACATTTATATTTAAATCTATATTTCTTTTTATATCCTCAACACTTTCCATATTATTTAATATATGTATATCATTTTCTAATATATCTTCTAAATATTTTTTTATCTTATATTCTTCATCACTCAATTCATCCTCTATTTTTATATGTTTATTTAAATCTTTTATTAATTCTCTTACATCTATTTCAAATCTTTGTTTTACTATTTTTACATATTTTATTGTTATATTTTTTAATATCTTTTTATTTTCTACACTTAATTTATTCATACTCTACCTATTTTTTATTATTTATCAATTTTAGTTTCCCTATAATATTAACATCCTATTTAATAAATCATCATAATTAGTCTGCAAATTATCACATACTATTTTTAAATTATTATATTTTGTATTTAATTCTTCAATATCTTTTAACATATGTGGTATAGCACCAAATAATATAAACTGCAATTCACTTCCATTATATCTCTTACAATCTTTTACTTCCTCATACACATCTTCTTTTACTTCATTACCCTCCTCATCTGTTCTTATATTTTCTCCTATTTTATATTTCATAGTATTTTTGTCAATACAGCAAGGCATATACTCCTCAACCTCATCTGCTATAATTCCTATATAACTTTTATACTCTAAATTATGCCCTGTTCTAAAATTTTCTTTATATTCATATTTTTTTGGATTAAATTTCTTAGATATATTATATATATCTTCTTTACTTATCGAAGTTATATTTTCTTTTATACGCATATCAGATGTTGTTGACCACGTGGTTGTAGTTAATTTCGCCGCTTTATCACCTGATAATTGTAATTGATATGTTGGAGTACTCACTCCCATTCCCATATTCCCATATGTGTCTAATACTATCGCATTTTGAATATTTCTTCCTGGTCCTCTCCACCACGTTCTTAAATGGTCTCCATCTTGTCTTGTCCCAAATTGCCCTATACTACCACTATCATTATATCTTAGACTATAATATAAATATTTCCCTCTCTCTATTCCTACATCACCACCTCCTAAATTTATTTTATTTGTTAAATCATTTGTTCCAATTCCGACATTGCCATCACTTCTTCTAAAATACATCACTAAATCATCTGTTGTTGAACTGTACCTTCTGCTTAATGTTAAATCTCCCGGAGAACCATTATTATGCCATAACCAACCATTTTGTGCTGTTGCAATATAATCATCCACTGATGCTAACCAAGGGTTACTATCTCCTGAACCATAGCTATAATTACCACCACCTACATAACTTCTTACTGCTCCTCCTCCTCTCACATTTATTCTACTTGTACTCCCATTATCAATATGTAAATCATCAATAGGTGCTGTTCCTATTCCTACATTTCCTATAGTACTCAAATTCTCATTACCAAATGATATACTACCACCACTATCTGTTATACTTCCATCTGACAATGTCAAACTTCCTATTGTCGAACCACTCCCTGCTTTTAATATCCCTGTTGTCAATAAATTATCATTATCAAATGATATACTACCACCACTATCCGTTATACTACCATCTGATAATGTTAAATTTCCTACTGTTGAACCTGTTGCAAGAGTTGCTACTCCTGTTCCCAATGTCCCTGTTGTACTTAAATTATCATTACCAAATGATATACTACCTCCACTATCTGTTATACTTCCACCTGTTAATGTTAAAGTATCCACATTTAAATTTAATGTTATATTACTATTTCCTGTTATATTTATATTACCCCCCAATGTTATGCTATTACTGCTGTCTATTATACTCCCATCTGCTAATGTTAAATTACCTACTGTCGAACCTGTTGCCAGGGTTGCTACTCCTGCTCCCAATGTTCCTGTTGTTGATAAATTCTCATCACCAAATGATATACTACCTCCACTATCTGTTATACTTCCCTCTGATAATGTTAATGTCCCTATTGTCGACCCTGTTGCCAAAGTTGCCACCCCAGCTCCTAATGTTCCTGTTGTTGATAAATTCTCATTACCAAATGATATACTACCTCCACTATCTGTTATACTTCCATCTGATAACGTTAATGTTCCTACTGTTGAACCTGTTCCCAAAGTTGCCACCCCTGCTCCCAATGTTCCTGTTGTTGATAAGTTATCATTACCAAATGATACCCCACCACTCGTATCTCTTATATTGCCATTATATAATCTTAAACTACCTATATTTACATTGTTCGTTATATTTAAATTGCCTGATATTGAAGCATTTATACCATAACTACTCATCTGTATTATTTATATTATAAAAAAAAATATTATTTTTATATTAATATATTTTTACATATTTTGTGTTATATATTTTTAATTTACTTCTAATATTTCTACCCTTACTAATAAATCATTATATTTTATCCTTAATCACTATTTAAGGTTTTCTTTGTTTATTATATTATTAATGAATATTGATACTATTAAAAATGAATTTTTTAAACAAACTAACGCTCTATTATCCCAATTAACATCAATTGATAATTCCATTACCCAATTTGTTGATAATTTAACACTTGATGAAACACATATTGAAATTGTTAATAATAATATTTCACCCTATATACAACATATTATTATTTTTGATTTCTCCGTTTTTAACAATAATGATATTATATTTATTAATGACAATATTAACCTATCTACACTTTTTAAGTCTATTAATGATGATACACAAAAAACTAATATTTGTAAATATTTACAAACTATTTATCTTATCTCCAACACATATAACAAAGAAAATATTGACTCACAAACTAAAAAATTTATGAAACAAATTAAATCTACTCTTACCAACACCGCAAATAACAACACTACTAATAATACTACTATTGAAAACAATACTATTGAAAACAATACTACTGAAAATAATACTACTGAAAATAATACTAATGATAATAAATTCAGTAAAAATGTTGATGAGGCATGTGAAAAACTTACTAAGACATTTGGCAACAATGATTTTATGAAAAATATTATGGATATGACTAAAAAAATTGTTAATGACCCTAATATTAATCTTACAAAATTAATGAGTCAAGACCCTGATGAAATTAATAAAATTATATCTAAATCTGGATCTTTATTTGAAAATGGTAATATTGACTTACAATCTCTTAATAATGATGCTATGCAATTTGTATCTAATCTTATGGGTGATCCTGCTAAACCTAATAAAAAAAATAAATCTCTCAAAAAATCTAAAAAATCTAAAAAAAAATAACAACTTTTTTATCTAAAATTATATCTATATTCAATATCCCTCGCACAAGCATCTTTATCTCCTGACTTACATGATGGCATATCATATAAAAATCTTGCAAAATCACCCTCCGTCTCACTTGGAACTGTCACCCATTGTCTTTGTGAATGTTGATTATTACAAAAATCTTCTAATTTCCTATTTAATCCTTTATTTAAATTCTCTTTTATTTCTTTCCTGTCATCTCCTTTATAATAATATGCTTTATCTGTCCCCATCTCTGATACTAATAAATTTTTCATCGGGTTATTATCTGTTGTATATGTATAATTTTCATCCTTTAATTTTTCACTATCCCCTCCATATTTTTTATTACTATACATTAAATATGTCATCCCTAATACTATTAGAAAAATGTAAAAATTATTATAATCATTGTTATTCATAAATAATAATATACTTAAATATAAACTAAATCTTACCATCGCATTTAATTTCTCTACTTTACTCATACTCTCACTCGGAAAAAATCTTGTTAAATTTTTTGCTTCAATTAATACAGAAGGATTTTTATACCATATCTCCTCACTCATATTCTATTTATATATTATTATATATATTTTTCTTATTTTTTTTATTTTATTCTATTATAATATAAATTATGTATTCTTCATTTCTTAATATTCCTACTAATACTAATTATACACCTGATGATTTTGAATTATTATGTCCTGTACAAAGAGATTGTATGAATAATACTATTTATGAAAGAAACCAATTACAAACTAAACCTGTTATTACACATAATATTTATAAACCACTTAATACTAATAATAAACATATACACCAAATTAATAATAATAGACTTAAAACTATACCATATAAAAATGGATGCAAACTTATTAATCGAAAAAAAGAACTTGATATTATGTCTGGCATAACCACTAATGAAAAAAAATCTTTAAATGTATTATCTGAATCATCCGTTGATAATACATTACCACTTATACCTGAAATGATCTCAAATTTTCATTCACATAATAATATTTACAAATTTTCACAAGCAGGTATTATCAGCAGAAATCTTAAACCAAATTCTGAGTATACTAAAAAATGTCTCAAAAATATTAAAAATATTAACAAACATATTAAAAATGAATTATTATAAATTTATCCTATTTTTTTTCTTATATATTATATATAATAGTAATTATGGCATCCACAAGACAACAATATGATAAATGTTATTGCAAAGAACAAGTTAAACAATCTACTAAACCATATGATTTACTTATGGACTCCATCGCATATGAACATCCTACTACTTGCAGAATTAACTTAGGATTTTCTGATGGTAATAATGTATCTACTGTTGGCAATGGTAGAGAAGCCGCTAATAAAGACTTAGTTGATGTTGATAGTATCTTAAAAGGTTTAGATAAATATAATACTAAATGTAATCCAGAACAAAGAAGAAAGGTACTTACACCTGGACTTACACAAGATTTAAATGAATGTATGTTCGTTAATAAACCATATAATTCCCACAAAAAAAATCCAAATAGTAGATGTTAATTATATTCCCCCTTTTACACCTTTTAAATACTTTTTTTTTACATGGCAAAACTTCACTTTTTAGAAAAAATAATCTCATAAATCTAATTGTTTTTGGATTTATACCCTTTTTTCAAATGGGATAATTATTGAATTTAAAATAAGTTGCCAATCCATATATATTATTTTTATATTAGTTTCGGGTTTTATAAAATTATAAAAAAAAAACAATCAATTTTATATTTAATTATAATATTTTTTTATTCATAATAATACTCAACAATAATACTTAACAATATTATTAGGTTCAGGGTATTTTTCTATATCTTCACAATACCTTATATTTAATGTATGTAAATTGCATAACATAGATACATCAGTAATTTGATAACAACTCCACATTCTTAATGTATGTAAATTGCCTAACATAGATACATCAGTAAATCGAAAACAATAACTAATATCTAATGTATGTAAATTGCCTAACATAGATATATCAGTAATATTATTACATGCACTCATATTTAATGTATGTAAATTGCCTAACATAGATACATCTGTAATTTTATTACAAAACCACATATTTAACGTATGTAAATTGCCTAACATAGATACATCAGTAATATTTTGACACCAACTTATATCTAATGAATAAATTTCAATAAAATAGTATAAATCATCATTTGTAATATTATTAGGACACTTGCAATGAATTGATATATTTGTATAAATATTTTTAAGGTATTTAATTTTATCTTTAAAATCAAAATTTATTTTATATTGAAAAGTAATATCTTTAATAATATAACACCATTCCTTACATACATTTCTAAGATAAAATAAATTATCAATATTTTTGTTATAATGTATTGAATTTAAAATAGGTTCCCAATTATTCATATTTTATTTTTATTTGGGTCTTATAAAATTATATAAAAAACAATTAATCAATTTTATATTTAATTATAATATTTTTTTATTTAAAATACTCAACAATATTATTAGGTTCAGTGTATTTTTATATATTTTTATAATACCATTATAAATGATAAGAATTTTTTATGTATATTAATTATTTTATATTAATTATTTTATATTAATTATTTTTATGTATAATTATTTTTTTTTTTGTATATTTATTGAAATTTTTTTTTTTTATTTTTTTTTATATTTTTTTTTTTTTTTTTTTTTTTTTTTTTTTTTTTTTTTTTTTTTTTTTTTTTTTTTTTTTTTTTATTTTTTTTTTTTTTTTGTTTTTTTTTTTTTTTTTTT
>Ga0187217_1000528_pt1 | contig 16042 bp, 16 predicted proteins | sample 15SPOviralmetaG_FD_130165 | JGI IMG/M metagenome (GOLD analysis project Ga0187217, IMG submission 130165) | Marine viral communities from the oligotrophic San Pedro Time Series (SPOT) site, San Pedro Channel, CA, USA - 15 SPOT_SRF_2010-09-15... | ecosystem: Environmental > Aquatic > Marine >... | reverse complement strand
TTTTTTTTGTGGTATAACATTAGATATGGGATTAGAAGATATACCCAAAAAGGTTCAGTATGTCGTATTGGATTCTCGTTTTGTAAACGGAACCAATAATGTATTTTCACTTGATCTAACCCTAAAATCAAACACTCATGTTGAAGATATGTCTAGGGTCATCGGTGTCAAAATGGTTGATTTCTACATCACACAAATTGGTGCAAATGACGCCAACCTGAATACCGATGTGGCTAAATATGTTGATGTCATATGTCCAGATATACCCAAGGTTGCGCAAATGTTAGATGAAAGGAATGGACAGATCCTAGCCCGTGTACCCCTGGAGAGACATTTCGTGGGTAGTGATGGAATATTAATGCGAGATAAACAATGGAAAACCTTTAATCCACCGACAAGGTACTTTAATCCAATATCTATAAAAAAGTTAGATTTCAAACTATTTGAACAACAAGATGACGGTGATTATTTACCTCTTAAATCAAATGCGCAGTGGTCAATGACACTTGAGATTACAACCGTAAATGTCAAAGAAAAGCCTGTAAACAAAGAAGTTCAGATCCTTGAGATGTTGGGTAAGTTATTACAAAAACTTGAAACACTCAATCAAAATGTTCAAAAGTTACCAGATAAACCTCCAGACGAAAACCCTAAAAAATATTCGTTTGGTTTACTAGTAGCAATCCTAGTAGCATTGTTCGGGGGATTTTTGTGGTGGGTGAATAAAAGTTCTGCGTAAAAAGTATGGGAGGTAAAAAGGGTCGAAACAATTTAAAATTTTCACTCTCATCATCATACGACGAACATGACTATTACTTTGAAGAAGAGATGGAGGGAATTGAACATCCAACTATAACACCAAAAAATGAAAATCAAAAACACTATAATAGGGTGTTATATAGTATTAGTAAACCCATGGTATTCGCAATCGGTCCAGCTGGAACAGGTAAAACAATGTTAGCGTGCTACGCCGCAATTGCTGGATACAATGATAAAACATACAAGAAAATCGTATTAACTCGCCCCGTTGTATCAGTAGAAGAAGACATAGGATATCTACCTGGAACCTTAGAAGAAAAGATGGATCCTTGGACCAGACCCATTATGGATGTATTTAGTGAATTTTACAATCAAAGTGATATCCAATATATGATCAAAGAGAAAATCATAGAGATATGTCCTTTGGCATACATGCGTGGGAGAACCTTTAAGAATGCATTTGTGATCGCTGATGAAATGCAGAATAGTACTCCAAATCAAATGAAAATGCTCCTCACTCGTATAGGTGAAGGTAGTAAAATGGTGATAACGGGTGATCCCAAACAACATGACAGAAAATACGAGGACAATGGTCTCAAAGACATTTGGTCGCGGTTAGAAGGAAAACATAACAAACGCATCGAGTGTATAACTTTTGATTTCGCGGACATTGAAAGAAGTCCCATCGTGCGGGATATTCTCGAAATTTATGGTGACAAGTAATATTAATATACAGATGACAACCGGGTTAGGAGTCGGTACAATCATGTCTATATTAGCATTATGTTCGGGGACACCTCTCGAACCTCTACCACTTTTGTATATTATGGCTTCTGCACGATGGGCGTATGGTGCAGATAGATACCTAGATGGAAAGACGGAAGATACACCAGAATCTATTGCTGCAGCTCTCTTAACAGCAAATCTGATACTATGGTACACCGATCAGTCTAAGTATATCGCACCAGAAATTCTATGTATTCTATTGTATCCTTCATTTAAGCAGAATTTACCATTACTAAAACCATTCTACGTTGGAACATTTTGGGCGGGAGCTATCAGTGTTGTACCGCATCTCATAGCTCACACAGATGTTATTGAAAATGAAACGATTGCGATGGGTCTTCTCGCATCGAGTGTATCAAATATGGCGGATATTGAAGATGTAGAAGATGACATTAAAAACGGAATTTATACAATTCCAAGTCGTATAGGTATTTTACCAACAAAAGCATTATCGGCTGGTTTATTTTTGGGTTCCATGTATAAAAGTGGGATCGTTTCGATACCAAACGCATTACCTAGTAAACATATGTGTAGACCAAGATTCTTTTCTTCTCCTTTACCCGTTTTTAGAAAATTCCCATTTTAATTTGACAGGTTTTCGTATGCGTCATCTCCATATAGATCATCCAGAATCTGAAGTATATTTTCAGAATCCTTGAAAGCTGACTGAGCTGCGCGAAGATTCCAACTCGCAATCATTCTCAATTTCTTATTCGCCTTTTTATACCTATCAACATCACGTTCCAACTTCTCAATTTTCAAAGTGTCATCTGTGGGTTCTTTAGGACTCATTGCAAAATTCTGGCGATGAACCGTGCGACCCGAATGTTGACGCCAGTGTCTCCCACCTCTAGTCGACTTACTTTCATCATTCTTCTTAATCGTATTATAAATGTGTGTTGGTGCACGAGCGAGAGCGAACATGTATTTATAATAGGGGTATTAACTTTAATTAACTTGTATACTTAGGCATCGATCTTCTTCGCAGCGGGCTTAGCAGCGGGCTTCTTGGCGGGAGTCTTAGCAGCGGGAGCCTTAGCAGCAGGGGCCTTAGCAGCGGGAGCAGCAGGACCAGCGGGACCGGCGGGGCCAGCGGGGCCAGCGGGGCCAGTAGCACCCTTAGAACCAGCGGGGCCTGGGGGACCATGAGGACCGGTGGGGCCTGGAGGACCCTGGGGACCAACTCCACCGGCACCACCCGAACCGGCGCCACCATCAACCATCTTTAAGAGTAGATTGAAAAGACGGGTCTTATCAATACGGACACTTTGCATTTCCTGTTCAATTTCTTGGCGAAGTGAAGACATTTTACTATATATAAAAGAAAGATTATCTTTAAACCTAGATGATTGTAGTGGGTCCGCATGCAAAAACAGGTATTGGTCAACATGCCATGAAATATGTAAAACTGTTCTTACCAAATGGTGAATATTACCAATTGGGTCAAAAACTTCCCGAGACAGAAAATGGCCTGATATTTGTAATTCCTACTCCTGATCAGATTGAGTACATCAAGTATGCGAAAACACGAGTAAAAAATCTAGCTTGTATGACAGTCTGTGAAACTGAAACTGTACACGAAGACTATGGTCTAATTATGAAAGAATTTAAGCGTGTAGCTGTACCAAGTGAATTCTGTAAACGGGTTCTCTCTCGACAGTTTCCTGATAATGAATTTTACGTTATACACGCACACATTCCTGAACCAAAGGAAAAGCCATACATCTTCTACCACATTGGAAATATTATGGATCCTAGAAAGAAGTTCAAAGACATTCTTCAGGCTTTTGTGCGACTGAATGAACCAAATACACGTCTCGTAGTCAAAGCCACGAGTAATCAAGCTGTACATATCCCATTCCCAAGAGTTGAAGTTACAAATGATATGTTAACGGATGAAGAAATGGATAATCTTCATAACAAATGTGATTGCTACGTGAACTTTTCACACTCAGAGGGTGTTGGTATGGGTGCGGTTGAGGCTGCGATGCGAGATAAACCAGTGATTATAACAAATTACGGTGGAGCATCAGAATATATCAAAACACCTTATACAATTGACTGTGGACTTCAAGAATTGGAGAGGGACGATTTTCTCTTCAAAAAAGGTATGGTTTGGGGTGAACCAAACTTTGACCAACTCTTGGAGTTCATGAGACATGCGTATGATAATCGTGTTAGAGAGATGGATCACACTCATACACGAAATTTAGTTGGACGGAAGAACGTCTTGGAGGAGTTTGTTATCAACGTAATTGGTGGTGAGAACAATAAGACCAATGAGGATGGTACCGTTCATGATTGAATCTTTTTGTGCAATCAGATACATCACAAGATCATCAATAAAACCTATACCAGTTGGCTTTGTCATTAGACGAGGCACGAGAACGCTTATAATGAGATAGAGAGACATTGATATTATTACAGGTCTGAGACTTTCCTGATCCAACATGATCTTTATATTAACTACCTATTTTAATTTTTCTACCAATACCACTACCCTTGTCAATTCTGTGTTTTTTACAGAAACCCCCACACACAGCTTTGAATGAACAAGGTTTTCCCGCCATTGTCGTAGCTTGACAAAGTTTAACTTGGTTGCGTTGTTCGTTTACAACTGTCGGAGCCTTGTCCAAAATGATGATTTGCCTACTATCCTTCTTCTTCTCATGATTCTTGTAGGACATTTTCATTTTCCAAGTAGCATCTGCCAAACTTTCACATTTTTCATTTGCCTCATCAATGCGATACATTTTCATCGCATCCTTGAGACATTGGTTCCAGAGGTCATTTCGTACAATCTCCATATTTGTAGATTAAGTTGATTTTTCAAATCATCAAGTTTTACTTAGGTACTCATTGGGATTCACCACCAATTTCTGAAAGATACATATCTACACGACCAGCAAAGTCTGGGAATTTTTCAGTCGTCTGTTTAGTCACCATATCTTGTACATTTGTAACGTGTTCCACAAACTTCTTAACATCTATACCCGTGGCATTGTGGATTTGTGAATCAGAAGCAATATCCTTGAGTGCGTAGAGATAAGCCACGGCGTAATTCGCGTGAAGAATGGCAATAGCTGGAGACTTGTCCTGTTGTGCGGCAGTAGCGTAGCGGGCAGATTGTCTTACCAATTTTTTGATGGAATGTGTCAGCCCTCTCGACTTATTTTGCATCACCAGTACGAGAACAAATATGGCGATTATGAAGAACGTGTACATGTCTTCTTAAGGTAACTAAAGAAAAATTATCATTATAATTTATGGCAGTAGATCAAGATCTACTCATAGTGATGAATACAATTGATGAGACTAGGGATCACATGTCAGAGGGGAAATATCTCAAAACATGTGATTCATTAAAACGAATTCATAAAAAACTACAAAGACCTTCTTTACCACATCTAAATGAAATACGGATACCAATCACCAAACAGATACTATTTTTATTCACGGGAACTATATCTGTTTTGAAACTTCTTGAATCTGTTAAAAAGAAGATCACGGCTTAGTAGTCTTTTTACCACGCCTAACTTTTAAGATAAGTTTGGGTGGATACTTCTTAATGTTTTTGAGTTTGAATACCTTGCGTGTCAGAGGACTGGGTCTTTCGGCATTTAGGCCCATCTTATCCGAAAACGCCAAGTAATTCTTCAAACCATCCCTATCATAAACATGAAGAATCTTACCATTCTTAGCCACGTTCGTTTTGAGATAAGCTCTCTTGGATGGCTTTATATTGGTTTTGTTACCCGGGGACATTTCACGATTTAACCACGTGGCAACATTCTTGTTTTTTGGGCTATTTTTGGTTTTATTATTGTTATTTTTACCGTTATTATTCAACATGTTTAGATACTTTCTTTTCATATTTTTCAGCTCTTGTTCAGCTTTTTTTAGTTGAGCACGATTGTTATTATTCGTCATCTGATATAAGCTGAGATTTTTTACCTAAGTTAGAGTTTTGAGTTGTAATAAAATCAAGAAAGTATGGAGAGCGTCCAAAAGCTCACCCACATTGAACATGTTCTCAAGAGACCTGACTCATATGTTGGTCCAGTAGACCTGAGTACCGAGGCGTATTGGATTCTCAACGGTAACAAATCAAAGTTTGAGAAAAAGAACATCAAGTATTCCCCAGCTCTCTTGAAAATCTTTGATGAGATCCTCGTTAACGCAATTGATCGCAACTCTACACACCCCAAGAATGTTTCATCCATCGCCGTCTCTATAGACAAAGAGACTGGTGCTGTGACTATTGAAAACAATGGACCTCTCGGGGGTATCAGTGTTCGCATGCACGAGAAGGAAGGTATCTGGAATCCTGAATTGGTCTTTGGGCATCTCCTAACAAGTACAAACTACGACGACTCTCAAAAGAGAATTGTTGGGGGCCGCAATGGTTATGGAGCCAAGTTGACGAATATTTACTCATCGGAATTTTCAATTGTCATTAAGGATCATGAGACAAAGCAAACTTACTCACAGAAGTGGTCTAACAATATGACCGTCTGTGAACCACCAAAAATCAAAAAACATTCAGGTGCCACATCATCCGTGGCCGTAACGTTCACACCAGATTGGAGGCGTTTTAAGATGTCTAAGATGGATAACACAATCTACAAGATTTTCCAAAAGAGAGTCTGGGATGCCAATATCTGTACAACCCCAAACTGTAAAGTAAAGTTCAATGACGAGGTTCTCCCAAAACAGAACTTTGAGGCTTACGCAAAAATGCACACTGGTGTAGATAATGTACACTGTGTTACAACCGACCGATGGTCAGTATGTATTGGTCCATCCGAGGATGGTATGCAACAGGTGTCGTTCGTAAACGGTATCTGTACCAGTAAAGGTGGAACCCACGTTGATCACGCAGCTTCTCTAGTGGCTGCGGGGATCATTGAAGATATGGCTAAGAAGATCAAACTCAGACCTCAACAGGTTAAGAACACGTTCGCAATCTTTGTGAAAGCAATCCTTGAGAACCCAACCTTCTCGAGTCAGGTTAAGTCTGAGTGTACCCTAAAAGCACAAGACTTTGGCTCTAAATTTGATATGCCCAAAACATTCGTCAAGAATGCTCTCAAGACTGGTATTTCCGATGAACTCACGGCTCTCTCAAAATTCAAGGAAATGAAGGAGTTGGCCAAAACTGATGGTGGAGCTCGTAAGAGTAAGATTACTGGTATTCCCAAGCTTGATGACGCAAACAAAGCTGGTACAGCTCAGTCTTCTAGGTGTACACTCATCGTTACAGAGGGTGACTCGGCAAAGACTCTAGCTGTCGCTGGTCTCTCCGTTGTTGGTAGAGACCACTACGGCGTCTTCCCACTTCGGGGAAAGTGTAAGAATGTCCGAGATGCATCTGTTGCGCAGTTGACTGGAAATCAGGAGTTCAATGATCTCAAGAAAATCTTGGGTCTCCAACAAGGAAAAGACTACAAAGATGTGTCAGAGCTTCGCTATGGTCGTCTCATGATCATGACTGACGCGGATAACGATGGTTCTCACATCAAGGGCTTAATTCTCAATATGATTGACTACTTTTGGCCGAGTCTACTCAAGTTGGGATTCGTTGTTTCAATGGTTACACCCATCATCAAGGCTTCTAGGGGTAATCAAAGTAAATCCTTCTATACAGACTCTGCGTTTCGTGCGTGGTATGGAAATGGTCAATCTGGTTGGCGTATCAAGTACTACAAGGGTTTGGGTACCTCAACTTCTGCTGAGGCTAGGGAGTACTTCAAAAAGATTGAAGACCTTACCGTCAAGTTTAATACAGATGTAATGTCTGATAAATCTATCACCTTGGCATTTGACAAGAAGAAGGCTGATGACCGTAAGACGTGGCTTCTAGAGAGTACCGCCAAAGAAGCCAATGAACTTGAAGTACCTTATGGGAAAGTAAAACAACTGGCTATCACAGACTTTGTTCACAAGGATCTAGTGAATTTCTCACTCGCAGACCTCAAGCGTTCTATTGCCCACGTTTGTGATGGACTCAAACCTTCACAGCGTAAGGTGATGTATTCTTGCTTTCAAAGGAACTTGACTGCGGAGATGAAAGTAGCTCAATTGGCTGCATATGTGGCCGAAAAGTCTGCTTACCATCACGGTGAAGTAAGTTTGGCCGACACTATTGTGAAGTTAGCCAATGACTATACAGGCTCCAACAATATGAATCTCCTAGAGCCTTGTGGGCAGTTTGGAACACGGCTTATGGGTGGGAAAGATGCCAGCCAGACACGCTATATCTTCACGAGATTGACACCTGAAGCGAGGAATGTATTTGATCCCCGAGATGACGCGATTCTCACCTACCTAGACGATGATGGTCGCTCCATTGAACCCGAGTTCTACATGCCTACTTTACCCATGATTTTGGTCAATGGAAGTGAGGGTATTGGCACCGGTTTCAGCTGCTATGTACCTCCATTTAACCCCAAAGATATTCGGAACAATATCCTCAACTTCCTTGATGGTAATCCTATCAAAAGAATGAAGCCTTGGTTCAGAGGTTTCAAGGGAACGGTGTTTGAACAAGATGATGATTCGTGGATGACCCAAGGAGTGTGGACCTCCATTGGAAGAACAGTTAAGGTGACTGAACTCCCACCGGGACGCTGGACCCAAGATTACAAAGAACATCTGGATACCCTCGTTGAAAAGAAAATCATTAGTGGTTTCACAAATAACAGTACAACTGAGAATGTGGATTTCCTCATCCAAGACTACAATGGCAAAGATGCCGTTAAGGATCTCAAGCTTCAAAAGACTTTCCGAACATCAAACATGCACCTGTTCCACCCTACCCGAGGTATCCACAAGTATGAAACTCCGGAGATGATTCTGAAAGACTTCATAACCCTTCGTCGTGAATATTATGACAAGAGGAAAGAGTATCTAATCAAGGTTCTTGAGGCTAAATCTAAGATGTGTGACTACAAGTCTCGTTTTGTGTCTATGGTTATCAACGGAGATATTGTGGTCTTCCGTCGCAAAAAACAGGATCTTGAGAACCAATTGTCTGGTCTATTCCCGGAAGTAAATGGGAGTTATGACTACCTTCTAAACATCAAGACAGTTCAGTACACAGATGAGAGTGTCAGAGAGCTTTTGGCGCAGTCCAAACAGGCAAAGAAGGAACTCGAGGTTATGAAGTCTACTTCTCCTATGACAATGTGGAAAGATGATATTAAAAATATGTAGACAATAGATAAGTATGGGTGAAGCGGCAAAAATTTCACTTAAAGCTATTGGAAAGCAAGACACGTACTTGCTTTGCAAAGATCCAGCGGAGTCGTTCTTCAACCCGAATACTACAAGAAGGCATTCTGACTTTCGGAAATATCACAGGAGTAAGAATGTAATCAATCCGGGGCAGATCCCCAATTGGCCTTTTGGACAAACCATCAAGGTTCAGTTTAATCCCCAAAATATGGGTGACTTGCTTAGTAATATGTGGTTGAGTATAAAAATGCCTAAGATCACAAATGGAAACTACGCGGATCAATTGGGAAGGCATATTCTCAAAAGTGTATCTATGTTCGTAGATGATACAGAGATGGAAAAGATAGAAAGTGATTGGGGAATTATATACGATGAACTTTATTTAGAAATGTCTGAAAAAGTAGCAAATAGATTTCTTGTAAACAGAAGTATTGGTTTTGATGACTCTACTACAACAGACTCTGTCTCAAGACTTGAGACAGATCTAATGATACCTACGCAGTTCTTCTTTGCTCGTAAATACGCGAGTGATGAGTACACAACTAATAAACCAAATAGACCCTACTTCCCTACATGTGCCGTACATAAACAGAAAATTGAGTTTGTACTAGAGTTTCATAATCAATCTTTCTTCACGGACACATTAGATACCCTCGTTCTAGATGATTTCAAACTTATTACTGAAGAAATCACAGTGAGTCCCGAAGAGAGGAATTATCTCAGTCACGATAGACAAGTTGTTGTAACCGATCTAGTTCGTAAACATCCAACGACTGTGAGTGAACTTGGTAAAACTATGATTCGTACAAACCTAGTCCCCAACATTCCTGTGAAATGCCTTCATTGGTTCTTGCGAAACACTAAGTTTGAAAATTTGAATGAAAGTGTCGCCCTCGAACCTAAACAGATAGGTGCTAATATTATTGGCACTAACGCAAACGACGACTCAGGGTACTCAGTGGCTCTGTCACCCGATGGTACAACTATAGCCATAGGTGAACCCAAGTATGAGTTACAAGTTGATACAAGTCCTGAGGATGGAGAAATAGATAATCCCAATCAAAATAAGGGTCGTGTTAGGGTATTCAAATTAATCTCAGGAACTTGGACCCAATTAGGTACCGATCTGATTGGCGCAGGTGACGGAGACTTGTTCGGAACAACAGTTTCTTTATCTAACACAGGTACAGCCCTCGCTGTGGGTGCACCAATTCATGACAGCAGCAAAGGACATGTCAGAGTTTACCAATACAATGGGACAGCTTGGGGTCAATTGGGGAGTGACATTGATGGAGGAACTGTGGGTGAGAAATTTGGAACGTCGGTTTCTTTATCTAGTAATGGCACTCGGGTTGCTGTAGGTGCACCAGATTTTACCGAGGTTGGTTTTACGAATAGAGGTCGTGTACAGGTTTGGACCTACACTATTGGTCCCGGGTGGCAACAAACTGGTTCAAATATAGACGGTGCTGGTGGTGGTGATAAATTTGGTTCAGCTGTATCTCTTTCTGATCCTTTCACGAGTGGTGGTAATAATAGTGTAGTAGCTGTGGGTGCCCCTGGTCATCAGTCAAGTAGGGGGCATATTAGAGCTTTTGTATACAATGGAACAGCTTGGGAACAACGAGGTGTTGATTTAGATGGGTCTGCGACAGGTGACGAATTTGGAACATCTGTGGATCTTTCTAAAAACGGTCTTTATCTAATTGGAGGTGCACCAAAAAATGATACCGGTGGCTCCAATGCTGGACATGCGCGTGTATTTTTCTATCATGCAGCTAGTGGTGCATGGGCGCAAATTGGACCAAACATTAATGGAATAGTTGCCAATGAACAATCTGGTACATCAGTATCAATTTCAAATACTGGTACACGAGTTGCTGTGGGTACACCAACCGCAAATCGTTCAAGAGCCTACAATTATTCACAGGTATCCAACGTACCTGCTTGGGATAGATTACATCGTGACATGGGTGGAACTGGGAGTGGTGGTTCTATGTCTATGTCGGACGAGGGTTTAAGATTAGTTGTTGGGTCCCCCACATTTAATGGTATAGGTCAAACACAAGTATTTGATCTTCCCACAAACGATGAAGAGTTGTACTTTTGCCAAAATCGCTTCAACTTCTCATCTAATGTCAGCTTTGATGATCAATTAACCTTTTTCAATCCTATTATGAAAGATGCGAGTTTTTATATTAATGGAACCAAATTACCAAATGTTACAAATACTAATCACAACTATTTCAAATATTTAATTCCGTATAGGTCGAGATTATCCAGACCTATTAGGAATATCTACACATACAGTTTCTCGATGAATCCTATCAATGTGGAACCATCGGGAAACTTGGATTTCGGGCAGATTCAATCAGATAAAACAAATATCGAAGTGAATCTAGATACTACCAAGGTGGATACATCGTCAAACACGTATGCTCTCCACATGTATTATACCGGCTATCAAACATTTATATTTGAAGGTGGGCGGGTAGTACCTGTTGCTTATTAAACAGGGAACTCCTATGATCCTTGATGTAATCTATAATCTTATTCTTGATACACCATTTGATGAAATTTAGCTGTGCTAAAGTCGTATGAATTTCATGAGATGTACCTGGCACTGAATAAGGAAACTTCTGGGATCTACAAAATGGATCAAAAAGCTTTTTACTGTATCCATCTAAGCTAGATTTATAAGCGTAGTGTACAGTGAATATTTTACCATCACCCGTCTTGTAGGATGTATGATTTTTCTTAGCGTAATTAGTGATAAACCATTCGAGATTTCTCAATGAAATACCACTTGTTTTGTCTAGTATATTCAATAACTTGGATCGGTTGTCTTCTTCGCTGTAAAAGTTGTTTATTGATGTTAGCAGAATATCGGATTTACTCATTATTTAATAAGGAGTCTAAATCTATAAGCCTATTCGTTGAAAAAGATCTTTCACACGCTGGACACCCGGCAACATTTCTAAGACCAGGACCATGGGTGTGACCATTGAAAGTCTCATGAAATCTCTGTTTAATTTTTTCACCTTGTTTTTGGTGCTTCCCACAATACCCATTATGAATACCCTTGAAAGTACACCTAGAACCATCTGGTTTTGTTCCCATACATGTACTTGTTACAGAAACACATGGGATATCTTTTAGAAGTAGCTGTAACGAAATCTGGTATTTTTTAGATATCGTTTCTGCATACTCAGTCAATAAAAGATCCATACGCAACTTCAACTCTTCTTCTAACAAATCGGCAATTTTTTCATTAAGACTCATGACTTATCTATTTCTTGTTCGTAGTTTTTAAATATGTCTTCAATACTTTCTTCTCGTTGAACACGCGCATTTTTTATACGATCTTTAAGATCCGTGATTTTACCGTCAAAATCTAGACCAAGTCTTTTACATTCCTCTATCAAATCCACTTTCTTCATCGTACTTAGGGGAGGTTCACGTTTCTTTGGTGGTGGTTTGCATTGAGTAATCAACTCACCGAATATTTCTTGCTTCGTGTTCTCATACAGAGGGTCAAGTAGATCGCATACAGGGTTTAAAAATTTATTGATGAAGTAGTACTTATAATCAACTGGGAGGTTTTGCTCTTCAACGTATTTTGGATCTTCGGATTTTTCAAAAGCCTTAGCTTTAGGGTCACCCGTGTTCACGAGTAGGTATGGAACACGGTCACCGGATTGTGGCTCAGACCCGGGTTTACGTTGCCTCATCTTATTAACAACCTGTACATGTGCTTGATTGATATTACAACTCTCCGGACTTGTTATAGATACGGAATGTCCACCAACCTTATAACTATCCGACAAAGATTGACTCAAAACCAATTTTTCATTTGGAACGTCACCAGAAAGGAGTTCAACTGCGCGCTCTTTTGCAAGCTCTTTTGGTGGTCCCGGGTCACTTGAGGTCAGTACAACATCTAGGAGTTCCTTACACACCTCTCTAACATGGGGTGTATTATCTCTACGAACAACTTGGAGACCCTTAATGTCAATATAGTCCATGTTCATATTACCATCCCTACCCTTCGTCCACAATTTAGCAGCATACCTCTTCTTTGAGTACAGGAAATAAGGCCAGTATACCTTCTCAAGCTCTAGATTGTTAGGCTTTTTGAAGAGAGCTGAGCACTCTTCGGCAGCTCTCTCACCAATCTCCCAGCTATACTTAACAGCTTCTTCACCCTTGCGATCACCCACATTAAATTCAACCATGACTGAATCTGTGTCACCGTATCTCACCTTTGAACCCGGGAAGTTCTTTTCAACATAGTTCTTGGTCTCTTCAATCATAGCCCGTCCACGGAAGGTCGTCGTAGACGCAATAGGTACACATGGAAGAATACCTTTGCCAGCACCTGTAAACCCATATACAGAGTTCATACTGATTTTGTAAGCCAACTGTTTACCATTGTAGACCTCCTTCATATAACCTGTTGCAGCTGCCATATCCTTCTTAGCCTTTTTACGAAACTGCTTAAGCTCAAGAAGAATCGCTGGTAAGAGGCTTGGAACATCTTGTGCAAACTTGTAGGTCTTTTGACCAATCTTGAATGTTTCGTATTCAATACCAGGTATGTTCCCATAGTCCTTCTCATTCATAACATACGAAGAGTAACAGAGGTTGTGAGCCATCATAATAGATGGGTACAGTGCTTCAAAATCTAGGGCAGTAATCGGAGTATAATACGCACCCTTTTGGGCTTCCAGAACCGTTGCTCCTTCGTATTGTTCCTCGGGTAACTGTCCCCAGCGAATCGTTGGTACCATAAATCCCATTTCACGAGCCTTCTTTGTAAGTTGGGAAAAGACCTTAATCTGCTGTCCCCGTTCAACGAGAAAACAGAGTGGTACCCAAGTAGCTTTAGCCATCTCAAGGAGATTGAGTAGGATACACATCTTCTTCATGAGTTTATGTGGTAGCAGTGTATCCTTGATACAGTATTCCGCAACTTCTCGTAGCTTCACGGGATCACCCTCTAGATACCGAGCAAACATTTCCTTTGGAGCCATGTCAATCTTTTGGTCTCCAAGATAGAGTTTGGAAACTTCATTAAGTTTGTAACTATCAAGTTTATAACCCTTTTTCACTTCATGGAAGAGATCAAAAATAAACCGACCACTCATAGGAAGAAGCTTCAATACATTATCACCCAACGCACTTGAACTCAACTTCTTGATGGAGATCTCACATGTTTGTGATTTCAATTTACCCATCTTGAAAAATTCGGGGTTACAACCAGTAATAAACGCCCTTGTGTAAATATAGTTAAGATCAAATCCAAAAATATTCCAACCAGTAATGATATCTACATCTTTCTTGTGTATATACTTCTGAAATGCCTCAAGCATCTCCCTTTCAGTATCAAAACTAATGATAGTAGAACCTTCTAGGTTTGTATCAGTTTTCTTGTAGCAAAGACATGTTTTATCGTAGGGTTCATCGTTACCAAACTTACACAAAGAAATAGCAATTTGGAAACACGCGTCACCTCTTACATCCGGATCCGGAAATTTACCAGTAGAACTGTTACACTCAATGTCAACTGATGCCACAACAAATGGAGCAATATCATCACGTGCGACAGGCTTTAGGGTTTTCCAGTCATTACAGAAAAGATCAATATCCACCTTGGCCAAATGTGTACGAACACAATTATCACCGGAGTTTAACCAACCAGTTGACTGAATACCTGTTCTATGCATCAAACGAAGTACAGGGTCAATGTTAGATTCAAAAACTTTGAATCTTTCTGTGCCATATGAGAATTGAATAGGATTCTTCAACATATAATCAACACGACGACGACTCGCTAGATTCTTAAAGTCCAATTTCATATAGGAAAATTCCTTATTATTTTGAAAACCCCAAACATCCTTAGACCTCATGATAGAATATGAAACTAGGCAGTTAGGACTCTTTTTATCCAGAACTCTGTAGATTTCCTGAACCTTTTGTTGTGTGACATGTTCAGGAAGCTTGACGAAGAAGTATGGTGTAAACGCAGTTGTCACACAAATAGATTTACCATTTTCAGTCTTACCAAAAATGCTCACTAAATGCTCGTCATCTGTGTCGACTGTTTCCCATGTGAGTGCTTGAAATTCAACACCCATCCCGATATGTATACATTGAGCCAAAATTTTAATATCGTTTACTAATAAATGTCAGCTGCTTTAATTGACCTCGTGTCGGTGGGTGCCCAGGATGTCTATATTACTGGTCAACCCGAGGTGTCGTTTTTTAGACAAAATTACAAGAGGTATACCAACTTCGCGATCAAACCAGAAAGGCTCGATTACATCGGTACCTTCGGAAGTGGTAATGAGGTTACCATTCCCATCAAGACCAAGGGTGATCTCTTGAGTTATGTGTGGATTGAGGCTGAAAACATCGGTGGCGTCGGTGCCGCTGATACCGGTTTCTTCGACAAGGATGATTCCACTACCACTGAATTCCAGCTTTGGATTGGTGGCCAAAAGGTTTCCCAGATTGATGCCCTCTACATCCAGGGTGTCCATAACCTTTTGTACAAGGATACTCAAGCCAAGGCTTCTTGCGCTCTCACCCTTGATGAGTGCCCCCAGAATGCCCTCGGTTCTTCCACTTCCGCGAACCACTACGTTCTTCCCTTCTTCTTCTCGGACGACTGGACCAAATCCCTTCCTTTGGTTGGTCTCCAATATCACGATGTTGAGATCAGGGTGAAGTGCAGGAATGGCACATTTGCTCCCAGCAACGTAAAGGTATTCGGTACGTATGTGTACCTTGATACACCCGAGCGCGATTTCTTCGCCAACAATGAGCATGAGATTCTCTTCACTCAAACTCAACACCAACTCATGAGTGCCGCGGATACCGAGGTTGATCTTACTTACTTCAACCACCCAGTCAAGGCCGTCCACGTTGTTTCTTCGGAAGCTGACACCAATAAGTGGTCTACTAACTGGACTTTTGATACCGCCACTCTCTATATTAACGGTACACCTCTCTTTGAGAATATGTCCGCCGCCTTCCACCACAACGTTGTCCCAGAGATGCACTGCTCTGTCCTCCCTCAAGATGCTCTCAGCACCGTCTCCACCTTCACTTGGCCTTTCTGCATAACCATGAACAAGTCTCAACCAACTGGAACCCTAAATTTCAGCCGAATTGATACTGCCAAGTTATCCCTCGCGGGTACTGGCACCAGGAACGGTAACATGGTTCGCGCGTACGCCGTAAATTACAATATTTTACG
>Ga0187217_1000527_pt1 | contig 16046 bp, 37 predicted proteins | sample 15SPOviralmetaG_FD_130165 | JGI IMG/M metagenome (GOLD analysis project Ga0187217, IMG submission 130165) | Marine viral communities from the oligotrophic San Pedro Time Series (SPOT) site, San Pedro Channel, CA, USA - 15 SPOT_SRF_2010-09-15... | ecosystem: Environmental > Aquatic > Marine >... | reverse complement strand
TTATCATTTATTATTTCTATATTTATTTCATTCTTTGAAAAACCAGGAAGCTCGCATTCTATCTCTATATGATCCTCGTTTTGTGATACTTCTGAGTCAGCTTGTCTCATGGTTGGAAAGAAGATTTCGTCTAATAATTGTGAATGTGTCATAATGTTACGTTTTAGAGGGTTAATAATAACTATACATTGCACTCTCTGTGCCATTATGATTTATATCTGAAATAAAAATAGGCGCCGATTTTTTTCGGGTCAAGCAATATATAGAAATTATGGATTTATATTTTGATTTTGAAAATTACCACCCCCCGCCCTATTCTGAGATAAAGTTGACCTTTTCGATTCATAAAACGGGTAGGGGGATAGTGCAAGAAAATAGTTGCGAAATAATTGAAAAAAAATTTGACACAAGCACTCTTTTATGCGATAGTATACTTATGACAGCAAAACAAATAATAACACAAATCGAACTCGACAAAGCCCAACTTCAAATGTGGAAAGGTCGCATGGAACAAAGCGAAATCAATTGGCTCAATGCTCGCATTGCCGAACTCAAAGCAATGTTGCCAGGAGCAAGACACAGCGACAAAGTTGACGCTTTTGGTTTTGCATCAGTTGAAAGGAACGCATAATATGGAACAAGCACTAATAGAATACATGGAAGAAGAACTCGGAATCTTTGACCACATTTTTTTTGATCTCGAAACGGGTACTCATATGTACGAAGATGTTGGAGGTAATGTTTGGACTCTCCAACAAATCGAAGAAAGTTACAAAATGAGCTTGCAATAAAACAAAAAATTCTTTAAAGTAATAATATGATCGAATACAAAGTAAGAAAAAAATTAGATACCGAGTTGGATCTCGGTCTTTCTCTCTCAAAAGCATTGGGCAACCTAAGACACCTTGCTAGAGAATCCAATAGTCCCGAATGGAAAGGAACAATCACGCAAGGCATGGCAATCTTGGACGCATTACACGCTGTCGAGCTTGCTGTAAAATCTCGTCAAAAATTGATTGACATGGAGAACGGAAAAGTCTAATCTAATACCATGCAAGCACATTGGATACTTACAAAATTAGGCTCGACAGGCATTCCTATCATCTGCTCATCTGCTCACCCCGATTATAAGCGTGAGCAATACGATGTTCAAATCGGGCAAGAATGTTTCGAGAAAAATTATAACAACGGCAACATCATTGACATATCAGAAAAGGTCAATCTTACGCAAGGATACCACATCTTTGCATTCAAGGAGTTTATAGAAAGTTTATGAGAGAATTAGTCACATTAGTTTTAGTCACAGGTTTAGGTGGATCAGTCATCTTGTTTGGTGTTGCAGGATTAGCCCACCTAATAGCAGGATAACACAACGGTTTCCATAAGTCCTTGAATATCAAGGGTTTATGGCAGGCCGCCCGCGCGGGTTTTGCTGTAAGTCGTTGATGCTTAACAACTTACGTAAAACTTGATACAGATTCCGTGCCAATTCGGGCAACTAAAATATTGCACAATACTGTCGCAAAAAAACTTTACTTTTGTGAATAACTTTGTTGTTTTTTCTTGCAATTCAACAAAAAATTTCTTAGAGTATACTTATATGACAAAAACATTAGAATTCGAAAATGCCGAGAGCGTAGACTCGAACGGCGTACATGGTGGAATTTTTGATATGGTAATCTTCGGTGACTTCGGCACACTTAGGCTTACTGCTGAAATAGAACACGAGTTTGACGAGTGGGACATCTTCACAAGAGCAACCGTCCTACAAGTAGAGCAAGCTGACGATAACGATGAGTCAACATCCTTGACTTTCACAAATAAAGAGATAGAAGACTTTATAGAAAGCGACTCTGAAGTTGCAGAATTTTTTCAAGATAGAATAGAAGGTTTGGCAGAATAAATTTGACAAACCCAAGTAAAACCATTAGTTTATAATCATATGATCACAATAGGAAAAAACATTAACTTCTCAAATTGGTTTGACATTCGCTTTTTTGGGAAACTCGTAGACAACGCAAAGACCGAAGCCCAAGCAATGGAAATTGCCAAGCAACTTAAAAAAGACCAAGCAAGGCAAGGGCAAAGAGTTTTAATAATCAACGCAAAAGAAGTATGAGAAAAGTCACACAAAGAATCAAAAAAGCCTTCGAGCAAGGCAAACCCTTAAAAGTCGGCAATACCGAGACAGACGGACAAACTGTTTGGCTACATGGCAACGCAATTGTCAAGCGTGATCCTGACGGGCTTGTCAGATGGTCGCTTGCGGGATGGAATACGCCCACCACACGCGAGCGTGTCAACGGCATAGCAAATGCAAATGTTTTCCAATTCAAATTCGAGCCTGTCTTGAATGGGGAAATAATTGACTCATCCGATTGGTTCGCAAGCAACACAAAGTTGCCCGATCTTCTCGTTTTTTAACAGTTAAAATGGTTTCTATAAATCCTTGGATACCAAGGGTTTATGGAAAACCGCGCGCGGCGACTTTGCTGTAAGTCGCTGATTATAAGTAACTTATGGACTATTCGTCCATAAGCCACTCATCAAGTGCGTAAGTATCAAGATCGTCATCCTTGTAACTAGCCCCGTCAGGGGTGGTGAGCGTTCCCATTTCTTCAAGCTCATTTGCAAAATCCTTGTAGTTTACAAACCTGCGGGAAAGCTTATAAAGATATTCGTCATTCCCTAACCAAAGGGCGACATTCCAGGTTGCCCAGTTCTTCCATCCGTTGTATGTTGTATCTGTCATAATTTTTTCTTTTCTTATAGATTGTTAAGTCCAACAAAAAGAGCAAGGGCATCAATGCGATCTTGCACTTCTTCCTTTTCGTTTTCAGCGTTAATAACAAGCGACTTTGACCAATCGCACCCTGCATCTGCGTCAGGGGTTTCGGTGTCAATAATGGCTTGTAGTTCGTCGATTCTTTTGAGTAGTGATTTAATGTTTTCCATAATAATAAACTAAGCTAAATAAAAACTAATTGCAAGTTAAAAAGTTAAATTTCTTAACGAAGTGTTTTTCTTTAACCACCTGCGTAAAGGATGATAACAATTCGAGCCATGGTGAATGAGATTTTGCTCGCCATTCTTGGCACAGATCATATAACCTTTTGCAGTTTGTCTAATCTCGGAAATGTCAACGCATTTCCGTAGTTGCTTTAATACTTTTTTTATGGAGTTTCCTGTGTGATTCATAAGTACAATATGAACGAGTTGCCAAGCAATGTCAAACCTTTTTTTCATTTTGTTGTAAAGCGTTGAATACCAAAGGTTTATAGCAAACCGCGCGCGCACAGATTTCTGTAAGTCGTTAATAATCAATGGTTTGCATAACTGCCTGCACAAGCACAAGAAAGCCCCCTTTCGGGGGCTAAGTATTTGGGCAATGCTTATCTCATCCCGCCCATATCATCCAAAATACAAACACCCAAGGCGAAAACATTAATAACTCAAGAATCATAATAAACTCCTTTCATTTGATCAGATACTCCAATATCTTGATCTTCTTCCTCGATTTCTTCAGCACATGGGTCGTAATCAAATAAAGAAATTTCATCCTCTAAATCAGACGATTGTGTGTTAAGTAACCCATGCTCACCAAAGATTTCTTCGGTCTTAACATCGGCAACAAAATTGTCAATTGCCTCGTTAGATTGGAAGCCTTTAGATGCTTCTACTGCGTTTTTAATAATTGCGAGTCTTTGTTCTTCTGTCATAATCGTAATATAGTTTAGTTGTGATTAGTAGTCAAGCCCTAAATCTCTTTTAAATTCTGCTTTGTCTTCGATTAGCTCATCAACCCAAACACTTCCTTCGACTTGAGCTTTTGCCATTAAGATAGATACTTGAGCAGGAGATTGCCATCCGACAACATCGTCAGAAGGAGAAAGTGGAATCATTCCATTCTTGTCAAAGATTGCAACTTCGTACAAATCTTCTTCCACACTACCATATAATCCTCTTCTACCGTCATTACCTGCAACGACAGAAATTTCTAGCCCGTTGCCGAAATCAAGTCTTGCTTGGACTGCATCATCAGCACCACGATGTGGTTGAAAATCAAGATCGTTAAAATCTAGCATAGAAGGTTTTGGATTGAATTGTGAGATTGAGTTTGGTATGTCGTAATTAATCATAATAAGAATCTAGTATAGTTGTCGATTAACTGCAAGCTTTTTCGTGAATAATTATATCTTTATGTAAACCCCTAGAGTGCAAATCTTTTACTACTTTGACTATGGCTTCCATTTTCTTTTCTCGGCTTAAGCCAGGAAAGCCTGCGACATACTTGCCGCCATCTCTTGTGAAAACCCATTCAATCTGATATCTTCTCCAGCCAGATGAGGTATGTTGGCCAAGCTCGCCCGCAAGCATTCTTAGCTGAGGAATAATTAATGATTCAATCTCAATAAATTCTTTCTTTTTTGGCTCCTGTGGCTTTTGCTCTTGTAATGATAATTTTAATTCTAGAAATTTAATTCTTGCTTTTAGTGCTTCGTTTTCTGCTTGTAGTAGTGTGTCATTCATAATAGTAAACTAACCCAATCTAAAATAAAACACAAGCTTTTTTTAATGTTTTTTCACTTTGTTGTAAGTTGTTGAATATAAAGCACTTATGTCACAAACGCCGCGCGCGGTTTGCTGTAAACCGCTGATAATCAGTAACTTAGGCTAATATCCTAACCATCTGAGCACTGCTTGGGCATTGTAATCATCTTGTTGCCCCATGTCGTCAAAAAAGTCCACAATATCCTCGTTTGAGGTTATGCCGTGCCTCGCTAATTCTTGCAAGGCACGATCTTGTGAAATGGTGATGTCTTCGGCTGATTCGTAATAGTCCATGTTTTTAGTATAGTTTAATGAGCTAAATATGCAATACCTTTTTTGCATCCCTTGATGAAGCATAAGTTACAATTATGAGCTTTACAAGTCGCTAAAATCTTGCCGTCTTCGCCCTTAACATAAGTTGCGGGGCAAACAAAGTGACCATCTTGCTCGGCTTTCTCTTTTGAGCTATAGACGGAAGTTCCCGCATCTAATCCATCGATCTTAGGAGCTTTTTCATCTACATATAAAGCACTTGGTTTTAAGCAAACATTCTTTAAACTTGCAAGCTTGCGAAGTGAAGGCAATTGACTATCCCTTGCCCACTCACGAGTTGGAAACCAAAAGCGAATAGTAGGAAAATTTTGGCAAATCTTAATCCACGCCTCAATATACTTAGGGGAAAAAAGATCTCCTGAATCATGAACGCGAAAAAGATCTGTGTTGACATTCTTTAAAACTTTTTTGTTGCCTTGCTTGTCGAAATACTTTGCCTTAATTTGCTTGGATATCTCATCTACAAAAGATTGCCCATTGTCTTGATGTAAAGACTTGGTAACAAAATTTGCTTTGTCTTGCAAGCTTTGTTTGACATTGGCAAACATATAAAAACCTTTGCAAGCATAACAAGCATCACAAATAAACTTTTTTGCTTTGTCTTTGACTTTTGCCATAAGTTGAGCTGCTGGGCAATACTTGAAAGCGGGAATGTTAAAGCCTAAGCAAGGCATTTTAGAAGGATTTGATAATAGATTCATGATATAAAACTAAACAAATTTTTATGCAATTGCAAGCATTAAAGTACTAAATCTTCGAAAAAATCAGGCTCCAATCCGAACTCACTGGAGAAAGAATCTTCCCAATCGAAAAGGCTTCCGCCTTGTCCAACATCCATCCACATTTCAGAATTAAATGCAGTAACTTGATCCTCCGCCTCTTCACGGGAAAGTCCGTCGCGGGTCATTAAGATTTCAATTATTCGTTTCATGGTTATACTATCGCAGAAAAGACTAATCAACGCAAGAAAAAAGTGAATTAAATTGAATTTTGTTGTAAGCCTTTGATAACCAAGTACTTACAGCACAGCGCGCCCGCGCGGTTTTCCATAAGTCGTTGATAGTCAGTAACTTACAAAATTTTTTGAGGCAATAAAAAACCCCCCTCAAATGAGGGGGGCTAACAACAAACAACAACCCTATTTAAACTGTGACCAATTCGTTCTCGACCACTTCAGTTTCAATCACATTTTCAACATGATTGGATATATCGAAGCTAACTTCGGCATCCAAAACTGAGTGCAATGCGTCAGAACGATTAGGCAATGCTACAAGATTACCTTTGTAAATTTCGGTGAAAGCGTTGTAAAGAGAATTTACATTTCTGTCCCAAAATTCTGTATGATCGGATGATTCCCATTGATTGACAACATCAATAATCTTTGACTTAGGTAAAGCACCTGCTTTACACGCACGAATGACAATGTCATTAACTTGAGCGTTGGTGATCTCAACTTCTTTGTAAGCGTTAATGCGAGCATCTTGACCATGCCAAAAGTTGAACAATTTACCAATTGCACGATTGATTGTGAAATTGAGGTCTTGCAAGATGTTGCGAGTATGCCTGCGAGCGAGTTTGATCGTATTAGTAAAAATCAAATTGTCGCAAACAAAAGGAGCGTCACCTGCACAAAGTCCTGCGGGAAATGTTTTGTCGTGAGAGTTGCGGATGCCCACAACGCAACCACGATCTGACGCATCACGATTAGGATGATCAACAGCGAACAAACCAAAGTAATGTTGGTTCGCCCTAGCGAGAGAATGTACCTCATCTTGAATGGTAAAACCATTTTGATCGAGGAAATTTTTCGTGCGGTTAACTACCTCATGATGAGCGATAGGTTGATAAGAAACGGCTCGCTCGCCACTTTTGTTTTCTTTCTTGCGATACTCGACAGGTGGAGTAGGAACTCCAACAACTTGCTCGAAATCGACAAGTGAACGATTACCTCCGCAAATGTGAAGGTTGACTTTAGGTGATGTGGTTTGTGTGTTTTCTTCGTTATTCATAGTTTTTATAATATAGATGTGGTTTTTTTTGTCAATACTTAATTTAAAGAATTAGGATTTTTTTCATAACCTTTTTCATGCATTTGATAATATGCCTCGGCTTTTTCGGCAATGTCTTTAAACATAATGCCAATCATAGCAACAGATGCGAGATCATCTTCGCCAAGGTCAGCTTCGCGGGGTTTGATAAATGTATCGAATAAATAGCCCATTGCGTCTTCGACTACCATTTCAACATTTGGTCTTTCGTTAGAATCGAATTCAGGATTGATGTTCATACTAATTGTTCCTTGTGTTTGAGTTTTCTGTGGATCACCTTGTTTTTGACTTTGTGAGGTCTTGACTTGGTGAAGAGGATTGTTTTTCTGATCTTTATCTCTCTCGTTTTCATATATATAGTATCGCATAAAAAACAACTTAACACAAGAAAAAAATGAATTAAATTGCATTTTGTTGTAAGTGATTGATTATCAAGGGTTTATGGCACGGACGCCCCGCGCGGTTTGCTGTAAGTTGCTGATATACATGAACTTACGAAAAACCCCCTCTCCGCTACGCAGAAAGGGGGCACAGTCAGTCAGACAACAAAAAGGCTAATTTTTCTTTTCAATACGGTACAATTGATAGAGCACTTTATTGTGTGCTCTTCTTTTGTCAAAATAATCTTTTGAATTCTCCCCGTACAATTCACGCACCGCAAGATCATATCCCTCACTTCGAACTTGAGAAGAAAGCCAATTCCTTAACTTAGTTTCATTCATTTCTTTGTCGGTTAATTTTTTTACTAGTTGAGATGATGCAGTCATAATTTTATGCTTTTATAAGTGAAATGATTCTGTCGTAACGAAAGGAGCGAACTCCTTGACGATTATAACAATGAGCACGAAAGCCAGCGATTGCAAGACCTTCTCGCATGTTGCCGAATTCGTTTTTATGTTTTGGTTTTGATATGGTATACATTGCGGTCCTTCCGTCTACAGTTTTATAAACTACTTGATAGACAGGATTAAACCAACGCAATATCTTTTTGATTAACTTCATCTTTTTTTTCCTCCATTACGGGGTTTAGATTGTAGTGATTGTAAGCGTCAGTGACTTCTTCGACTGACTCGAAACTTACAGAAAGAATATCTCTTTCGAAATATGGGTTCCACTCGTCGTGGTTTTCTTCAAAGAACAATTCCCATTGCTCAATCGCTTCGTTGTATTCAGGTTAACCTAGTGGACTGCCGATGCAGGTTGCTTCTATGTAATTATTCATTTTCATTATCCTCTATGTTATAGACTCCAAAGTGAGATGCAAGCTCTAAAATCATTTTATCTTTGTTAAAGTAACGATAGGCAAAAGAAAGCAAATCCTCTTGATCTTTTCTTGTATGTCCATCTCTGAGTTCGTCGTATATCTCAAAGATATTCATGTTCCAATTCCAACTCTCTACTCTTGCTTCTACTTGTGATGCTGTCATTATAGTGCCCTTTCGTCTACTTGTTCTAACATTAATTTAAATTGATCGAAAACTTTTTGCTTGCTACCTTTAAGTCCAAACTCTTGTTTGACGATAGAATAACAAGATCTGCCTCGACTCATTTGTAGCCCTTGCGTCTCAAGTCTTAAACCTCTGAGAAGAGTTTTGTAACGGAACATTTCGATTTGTTCGGGTTTGTCTAATACTGCTGTCATGATTTTTCCTTGTGTTATAGTTGTGCTGATTGAAAAGATGATTCTATCCTACGCTCATCTTGTAATAATGTCAAGTCTCTAATGATATCCGCTAAAGATTCATCTTCAGATTGGAACGCACTCCCCTTTGGAAACTTGTCGGGGTGGCGTTCACATTGGTCGAGACAAACTGTTGACATGGGGTCTGACCATGCAAGGTTGCCTCTAACTATATCCATAATTGATTCTGATAGTGTCATTGTTTTGACCTTTCGTTAAGATTGTCTGCTATCTTTGCCAAGCGAAGGATTTCAGCTTGAACAAGCTTTTTAGCTTGTGGTTCTGCTTTTGGGTTCTTCAGCACCTCGATCATTGGAAGGATGATTGCTGACCATTTGGGTGTTACATCTATTGTTTCTTGCATAATATAAAACTAAACTATCTGAGTGCTGTTGTCAACTCATTTTCAAACTTTTTTGCTTCAACTAAATCTTTTAAGTCAAAACTAATTGCAACAAGATTGTCGTTAATGCTCTTCATTACCTTGACGAGATCCTCCATGTTTGCGTGTCTGCGATGTTCTAGTATCTCATCGCTGAGTCCGTCAATAGCGGTTTTAATTGCGTATAATTCTTCTTTCATGACATATAAGCGGTTACTTTGTTGTGGGTTAATAAAACTTCGTCTGCATAGTATGCAAACTTTTCGGTGTCTTTCTCTACAAAAGTCTCATACTTGTAGGGGTTGTATGTTACCTCGACTTCCCTGCTGATAACTTGGGGGTTGCGAGATACATTCTCAGCATCTTGAAGGTAGCCCTTGACAAAAGCATGAACATTCTTACGCTTCTCACGAAGAACTTTTTCTCTGCCTTTGACATCGACATGAAAATAGCAATCCCATAATCCAATGGCATGATCCTTTGGAATGTGTGCCTTGACTAATCCATGTTGCTTGATGCTCCAACAATCTTTATGTAGATTCTTGTAAACATATACGGGACGATTCTTTTTAATCGTGTATCTTGGGTCGTGTTGGTTTCTTAAGATCATATAAACACACTAAACAAAAAACCTAATTACTGCAAGAAAAAAGTTAAGTTTTTTTCATTTTCTTGTAAAGCACTGATAATCAAGCACTTACAGCAGAGCCGCCCCGCCGCCCGTGCCATAAGTCGTTGATATACAATGACTTACGTAAACTTTTATGCGGGCACGAAAAAAGACCCCTGGCGGACCAGGGGCCTAATATTTGGGCAAACTATATTTGATATTTAATTACTTACATTTTTTACTTTAATAATTTTTATATTGATTACCTTTATATTTATTACAGTTATATTTCTTATTCATTAATTTCTTGATAAGCTTTGAATTGTATTGCAGCTATAGATATTATTAGTATTGGTAAATATATTGCTATGTTAGTGGGGTTTAATAATGTAAGGGCGCCTAGCCCTAGTATGAATAGTTCGGATAATTGCATATAATTTTTTCATGATTTGTATATAAAAAGCCCCGCGCCACTTGGCGCAGGGCAATAGTACTTGGCGGTACTAATGGGAAATATGAAGGGCGGTTCTTAAGTTGTCGCAGTCTTTGCCACAAAGAAATACTTCTCTGCAGTAATCGATGTTTTTTGATTCGATATGCTTAATAAGCTTCACTGCTTGATGAGCAGGAACTCGATCACGAGGCAATCCTCCCCATTTAATGACGACTTTCATGTGTGGAAAGTGCTCGTTAATCTCCGCGAGTTGAGCTGAGTTGATGTATCCGTAATTTGATAATATGTCTTTTAATGTTTGCATGATATCCATTATGTATAAATATATTCAGCTGTCAACCCAAAAAAAAGCCCCTCTTGCGAAAGGTAACAAGAGGGGCTTAAGACGAGGGATGAGAGAAAATTGGTGTGGGGAGGGACTACTGTATACCCTCAAGTTTTCGGCGTGAACATCAGTTCATGGTGTACCTACTTCCAACCACAAATTAGACATGGTATTTGTCATCGGCTCATTCGATTGAACTCTACCGCCCTACCACAGGGAATTTGCATACCTTAACCCGCTCACGACAGGTTTATTCGGTCACCCACAGGATGCCTCCGTCGAGAGCATCCAAATTCTAAAAAATGTAAAAGATCGATTTATTTTATTTATTTGAGTTTGTTTCTCAATTTTTAATATATACTATATTACTATAATATTTGGGGTTTGTCAACTATTTTTTGGGTTTTTATTAATTTTTCTACATTCTCTTAATAATTCCTTTATTTTAAACCAACTTTTTTCGGGGGGAAATAGTTTTTTATTTGCTTCAGAGTCATGTGATCTATATAAATCATCAACAAATTCTTCTGCCTTAACTAATTTAATTAACATTAATTCTTGTGGAGTTAATTTATCATATAGTTCTTCATTGGTTGCAAACATACTAACCTTATCATTAATTGGTTTTATTGTTGCGTCCATTATGCTACCCCCTTTGCTTGACGGATTAATCTTTGAGCTTGAATCTCCCTCAACCTGCGATCCGCTTCCCTTTGTTGGGCAAGAATGCCCTCTTGTGCTTCATTATAACCCATGAAGCGATGGTTGAAGACAAAAGGGTTGCCCCCTCTTACTTTATTCATTACCGCGGTTGCTCTTGCACATTTTGCTATATTAGCCATGATTTTTCCTTGTGTTAGTGGTGAATAATGATCTTACTATATATAAGGGGATAAGTTATGTCAAGAGAATTTATGATTTTCTTCATTCTTAAAACTTCTCTCTGTCTTTAAGATGTGAGATAAATACTCAAATAAATTTTTACAATTAAATAATTCGGGGTAGAAAGATAATATCTTGTTTAATTGTATAGTTTGGTTCTTCATTAGAAAATCAAATATTTGATCATCTTCAACTAGCAATATGGTTGGTGCTGAAGCGGGTTTGCATTCTAATGTAGTATTTGCGAAATTTTCTTTTGTAACTTCAAATCCCGCATCAGATAGTTGATCTATTACTTTCATTGTGCTTTCGCAAGCAGGGCAATTATCATGATAGAAATATACAATGCTTTTCATGCTCTATTTATACTATAATATTAATACCAGGTCAATAAAATTGTGTATTATTGATTAAGATGAAAGTTAATGAGGGAAAAATCGTCTTCAATTATTTGAAGGAAAAGTTAGGTGATGAAAGACTAGCATACATAGAGTTTGGTATGATAGATGAAGATTATCGCCAATATATTCTAAAAAATATTATTAAAGATTATTTAATAAATAATTATTATAACAATACATTATTATTTGATGGAGTTAATTGGTCTCCGCAAAAAAGAAAGTTAAGAATAATAGATTATGTTAATCATGAATACAATAAAATGAATGAAGATGATCTGGAAATTATTGTAGAAAAAATTTTAGATAATATTTAATTATCTATATATTCTTCATGGTAATCTATTATAGCACCAATATCATTATTATTTGACGCTTTTTCTTTCGCATTTATTTCGGCAATGATCGCTCGATCTTGCATACTATCATTAACATAATAATTATTTGTAAATATATCTTTTACATTTTGACCATTATTTGTCAAATTATTTAATTCTTTTTTTATTAAAGTTATTTGCGACTCAACGAATTGCATTACTTCTTTCTTATTTACACTCTCTCCTGTTTGTATATTCTTTAGCTTTTGATCAGAATCTATTTCAGATTCCATTCTTTTAAGCTCCGATTTAATGTCTAATATGTTATCTAATAATGTATTTATGTCTTTCTGTATACTCATGCCTCTAATATAATATATAATGGTTATTTGTCAAGCCCCAAAAAAGTGGGCGAAATTATTGATCTTCAGGAATAAATGGCGGAAATAATACAATTAAATTATTTAATGAATTATCTTCTAAATGATACATTTCTGCTATTGCTCTTATGTTATTTGGCTCATTATCATCCCAATATAGCTCTTTAACTATATAATTCTCCATTATCTCCTCGAAACTCTCATCCATGTGCTTCTCTACATGGGCTACGCTTTGTTCTCCTATATCCATACTCTGTATATCATTCATAATATACAAGAATAACTATTATTTCTTGTAATGTCAAATAAAAAGCCGAAAAAAGCCGAAATTAATTTACCAAATTATTAACAAAAATATTTATTATAATTATTTCAGCGTTAATATATAATATTTATTCTTTATTTATTTGAGGGAAGCCGAATTTATTTCTATAAATTTTTTCTTTATTTATTTCGGGGTTAACTTCAGCTTTATTTCTTTTGAATAAATACATTATTATTGATATTAATTTTTGTTTCATTTGTTTTGCCCCCAATTTTTTAATTTGATAAATATTTTTATATAATTAATTCGGGGTGGACTATATACATCATTTCCACCATTTATATTTATAATATATTTTTTCTATTATCTTTTCAATATTTATACATTTTTCATTATTTATTCATGTATATTTACTGAATTCCCTATTTATACTTTCCCTATACTTTACTCTATGTATTTGTTATATATGGTTATTGTAATGTATGTTATTAGTTATTTATGATTTATCGTTATTAGATATATCGTTGCTTAATAACTTATAGGTTTGATCTGATTGTTGTTCGGCAAGGAATTCATTAACGAAATTAGCCTCACCTGTTGACATTAAAACAGGCGAGGCAAGTAGGTTATTCTCGTTGGTTGCTTCTTGGTCAACCTTGACAAACACATACTCATATTCGATTACCATATCAAAATACTCTTAATTGATTTAAAGGTTTATTATCATCTTCTTCAACAATAAAATTAAGATGATCAACAATATTATATATTTCTTTACAAGTTAAGCCCGCATTTTTACAAGCTCTAAGATCAGCAATATTTTTAAGAGTAGGATCGACAGAATTATTATGCTTATTATTTATATAAGTTTCTATATAATCTTGTATATCTTTTTCTGTTTGATCCATATCTTCTTCTAATACTTCTTCACCTAATTGTTCCCAATTATCATCATCATATTCAATGCCCGAACCATCATCAATATTTGATTCCATATCTACATAATCTGAATCATCATCACAATCATAGTCGCAATTTTCATCATCGCAACAATCATCATCTGATCCATAAATAGGCTTATTAGCCTCGTAGACAGGTTTATTTAACTCTTTTCTTGTATCAGTAATATCAGAGATCACCTTGTACTTAGAAACCCTAAGTTTTTGAAAATCGCAATCAGTTGGTACAGATACTGCATCAGCAGGATCAAATTCTACTAGAAGTAATCTTCCACCTTCTCCTGCCCAACTATCGGCATAATCAAATGAGCCGACATGAAGACCAAAAGAACAATGATTATCCTTATTATCATCTACGCATCTGCGAGCGACTTCAATTGTTGCACCAACCTCATTGAGAATTTGATGACGATCATTAGTTTTACCTTGCAATACTATTGTATCAGCATTACCTGTTGTACTCCAATAGTCAGATTGAACACCTTTATACCCCAAAACCTTACCTTCGGGAGTATTCGCAAGAGACTTATAACTCATAAAAGAATAGAGTTCATTTACTGAATTTGCACTTGGATTAGCTTGCAAACGAGTAATAAAGTTGGTAAGAGGAGCAGAATCTTTCATTCCTGCACGAAGCATTTCAAGCAATTTCTCAACAACAACACCATGCAAACGATGACTTTTGTAGTAAACAACTTCATCTTTGACTTCAATGTCACCTTCGACAAAGTTCTCAACTGCTTTTGTGATGTCAATAAGATCACCTAAATCATCATATCTTGCATCAAGAATAGCTTTCTTAGCAAGTTGGAAGTTAACATGATCTTTGCGTAAGGTATAAGGTTTACCTTCCCAAAAGATTGTGAGTGAATTTTCTGTTAATTGATATGGTACTTGATTCATGATGTTTTCTCCTCTGTAATTAATAATAAGTTTACTCTAATGTATTTTCTATACTCTGTCAATAGTTTTTTTAAAAAGTTTAGGGAGAGAGAGGTCACACAATCCCCTCTCCCCCTTTCATATCACACAAGGAAATATATTCTAAGATAGTTTGATTAGTCACATTCTTGTCGTTATCTTGCTTTAAATTTACCCAATGATTAACATGATTTGCGATAACTTTAAGTAAAGGATAATTTTTATCAAGTAATTTAAAGTCTTGCACAACTGATTCAGTATCAACTTTTGTATCCAATACATCATCTAACCATGCTTGATCACCTAGACTAACTACATTGATTGCAACATTAAATTTACGATCAGTTGTAGACTCTTCCATAAGAAGATTCCAATTCTCTGCACAACAGACAAGTAAATGCTCACTATCAAGAGCAGAAATATCAAATGTACTATTAATAAACAATTGACCATAATTCCAACGATATTCACTAAAGTTATTATCAGAAGATTTTTGGAATTGAATTACCTTGTATGCTGATTGACATTCTTTCTTATTGTCACGAATGATGTTTTTGCAATAGTCAAGATAAAAGTCAAAGAATGATACCCATGTGCTTTTGTCCAATTTCTTTACATCACCTGCACGAACACCGAATAATTGAAGATTTTTTTCGTCTGAATTATCTTCAGCATTTTTGCGGATACCTCTAGTGATTTTGTAAACCCTGTCAAGATCATAAGATTCACTATCAACTTTGTAGTTCTTGATTGGAACATAAATGATTTTACCATTGACAGAACCCTCAACTTCGTCTAGCTCAAGTGAATTAATTGGTTCATTGACATTTTGCCAATAATCTGCATTGCGATAAGCATAACTTGGTTTGTCAGTCTTCATCTTGAACAATGGAATAGAAGCACGACTTGTACCCGAAACTTTGTTGCGAACAATTTTTTCTTTATCTACTTGAGAAGAATATCTCTTGTGTTTTGCGTCAACAAGATCGAATTGCCAATTATCGTAAACTTCTGATTTACCACATTCGGATGTTGCATAGACAACATAAACACCTTTGAGGTCAGGTAAATCATTCATCAATGTGCGAACCCTAAGATTGTTACCATGAGATGAATCAACATCTTGAATCATCACAAGATAATTGTCTTGACAATAAATGCGATTTGTTTTAGTAGCTTTTACCTTAAAGCCATTGCGAGAATCTTTATCTTCAATTTTCTCGTAATCAGTAATAATAAGATCATCTTGTAATTGATAATCTCTTTGAAATGTAGAATCTGTAATTTTGATGCCATTCCACTCGAAACTATTCTCGAATACTCCTCTTACTTGATAAGGTAAAGCATTAATAACTTGAGCATAGTTTCTCTTTGCATCCCACAAATCTTCACTATCGGCAAGTTTTTCTTTTGCAATAGTTTGAATATCTTGACTAACTCTGTAAAGAATCGCACAAATTTCTTTTTGAGTTGCTTTGTTGTATTCTAGCGACTCACGACTATGATGCAATCTTACTGAACCAAGAGGAACACGAAAGTA
>Ga0187217_1000524_pt1 | contig 16079 bp, 28 predicted proteins | sample 15SPOviralmetaG_FD_130165 | JGI IMG/M metagenome (GOLD analysis project Ga0187217, IMG submission 130165) | Marine viral communities from the oligotrophic San Pedro Time Series (SPOT) site, San Pedro Channel, CA, USA - 15 SPOT_SRF_2010-09-15... | ecosystem: Environmental > Aquatic > Marine >... | reverse complement strand
TTTGCCTTTGCGATCTTATCGATCATCTCATATAACTCTGGGGTTCTTGTTCCAGGTTGCTGTTCAGTTATCATATCCAAGTTCCTTCTTCAGTCTCGCACTCACATGTTTCCTATGAATACGGACATTCACGATTCCATTCAAGTATTTATCGTCGAACAGAACCTCACGATCAATTTGCTCCATCATTTCGAGCAGGTTCAGGTCTCCCTTTGAGTATCCGAACCGTATTATCTCTCTTATATATCTGTCTGATAAACCGTCGTTAACTGCCTGCTTGATCACTTCGTTCGAGGACCAATAGTTTTTCCAGTCAGATTCTACAAGAGTTTTCTTTCTACGCTTCCTTGTCTTGGTGACGGGGAGAGTCTTTTGTCGATGAAATCTCTTCTGTCCGACATACATCTCGCCCGTAACTGAGTCTGTAATTAGATAAACAAATCCAACCCAATCGGGGTCAAGGTCATCATATTCAGGTGCGAAGGGTTTACCCTCGTACAACCAATCCTTGCTCATAAAGTATTTCCCGATTCTTCAAATGTTCATCTTCAATATCTTTCTTGGACTGACCGAAATACTTTACTGCCAGTTTCTTAATTATCATCGCATCGTTGATTGCCATCTCACGATCAAACTCGGGCAAGAAACAAATCAGTTCTCCGAGGATTCTTCCGTACTTGCCTTTGCCGTCAAGGTGAGTGCGTAGGGTGAAAGTGGACCCAACTTTGATATGGTCTTCGATATATTGCGCGGCGAGTTTACCACACTTCTTTTCTTCAAGGTCTCGAGTACGAGACTCAGGCGTATCAATGCCATATAGACGAATGCGCTGATTGCTGAGGATAATATCAAACCCGCAGTTAATATCCACATCAACGGTGTCACCGTCAACAACCCTGCGTAGTATAGAACGGTATTCATACATCCTTAATCCTCGTTGCAACCATATGTGGTGTTTTTGTTCACCATTGTGTATGGCGTTGTTTGGGATATCTCGAAACTCTGCGTGGCAGTGTCCCATGTCATTTCGACGTTCCAGTCTCGACCCTCAACCCTAATTCCTTCGAGAATCAATCTGTCTTTCCAGACATGAATCCTTCTGACATCAGTCAACTCTACCTCATCAGGATCCCGAATAAACTCTGTCACGAACCCATTGACGCAGAACTCCCTTTCTGCCCAATTGTAGTCGCCATCTTCAGTATATGCCATTACGACTACTCGGTGTCTGCCATCTGTCCAATTCTTAAAGTTGACTGTCTGACCGAATCCAGAATATTTAGCATCGGGGACGTTCGGAAAGGCATTTTTCACATCTACCCTTTGACCGCCTACAGGAACTTCAAATGTGAATATATCATCAACATAGATTTCTACAAAGGACACTCTCTCGGTAGGATGTAATGTCCATCCTCTGATACCACTGATGTTCGCATTTGTGCTATCCTGCGTAGGAGTCTCGATCGTGACACGGATATCTGTGTCACGAACTTGGGCATGAGCAGTAAGAGCACACAACAGAACCAAAGATAGTGTGCACAAAATTCTCATGCTTCTTCGACCTCTACAGGTGAACCGCACATCGGGCAAAATGAAGGCATTTCATCATTGTCTTCGATGAAGACCTGAGAGTCCTTCTCACAAATTTCACAATTGATTTCGAATTCCATTATTTTTCCTTATTCTCAAAAGTCCCATTTACACGGAACGCCGTTACACGTTCCAGGTGCTACAATACTAACTGAAGTTCTTGATTCGGATTTCAGTATCACCCTGTGAGTGATCCCGCAAGGCATATACAATAACTTATCCATTTCACCAAGTTCTATCGACTTAACCTTTCCTTCATGCTGACTGAAATACTCCCAAACGGTTTCTCCCTCCATATTAAAGGCAAATACATCATACCCATCTACATGCCAAGGTAATGTTGCTGCTGCACCCTCGACACCTGCAGATGTGAAACAACTCAACGTTGAAACCTCAGCGTACCTTTGCCTCAGTTGTTGGAGGAACTCTGGAATTATTTCTGGTCTTTTAGTTAATTCCATACATCTGAGGACGTGTGCCCTTACACTCTCTTCTTCCTCCGGATGTCGGTCTATCTTTCCAGCATGCCAACCCTTCGGAGCTGACGCACATACCGACCAAAATTCATCAACAGATATCGCCATTTCTTTGATATCTTCAGGGAAAGCATACACCACAGGTCTGTTTTCGTTTCTTGTCGTAACCTTTCTTGGCATATATATTACGCTGCTGCAGCGCCCCATATGTCGTTCCAGTCACCAGACAGCGCACCGCGTGCATAGTCTGTGCTTCTGTTCTCGAAGAAGTTTGTATGTGTTGGAGCATTGATCATCTCTTCAACCCATAGCAGTGGATTCTTCTTCACTTTGAATAGACCTTTCATTCCAAGTGAGATCAGTCGACGGTCTGCGATGTATCGGATGTACATCTTCACATCGTTCGCTGTAAGGTTCTCCATTGGACCAATCGCAAAAGCAAGGTCAATGAACTTGTCTTCCAACTCCACCATTTTTTCTGCGATTGAGTAGATCTTCGACTTGAGGTCATCGTTCCAGATCTCGATGTTCTCTTCAACATACTGACGGAACAACTTGATCATGGACTCAGCATGCATCGTCTCGTCGACGATGGACCAAGTGACGATCTGCCCCATTCCCTTCATTTTACCGTGTCGGGGGAAGTTGAGTAGCATGATAAACGAGGAGAACAACTGCATACCCTCCGTAAACGCCGAGAATGCCGCGATATTTGCTGCAACCGACGCCGTGGTACCATTCTCCCCCGATAACTCGAGGAAGTACTCGTGCTTCTCTCGCATTGCCTCGTACTCGAGGAACTCGTTGTAGGTGGAGTCGGGCATACCCAAGGTTTCTATCAGGTGCGAGTATGCAGCGACGTGGAGCGCCTCTCTCGCAGCGAAACCCATAAGCATCATGCGTACTTCTGGTTGCTTGAAATATGGCAGATAATTGTTGACATATCCACCTGCTACGTCGATATCTCCCTGAGTGAAGAATCGGAAGATATTTGTGAGGAATGCTTTCTCCTCATGTGACAGTTTACGTTGCCAGTCTTTCACATCTTCTGCCATTGGCACTTCAGTGTGTAACCAATGCGATTGTTCGTGCTTCAACCATGCCTCGTATGCCCATGGATACTGGAATGGTTTGAAGTAATCTCTTTCGTCCATTAGTGTCAGTTTTGACATTTTAACTCCTTGAATTGCTCCACCATGTCACAAGAACTATCCTGTGACCCTCGTATACCCTTGAAACGCCATGTTGCAAATCAGGTCCATAACAAAGAGTCTCACCATCATTTATATCAATGACATCGGGGATTATTGCGTCCCCGTAAAAGTCCTTACCTTTTTCCCGTACTGCTTCCATATGACTGGGTCTTCCAGATTGTTCATAGCGTGCATTGACTACTGACCACCCACCGACGAGATCTTTTGACTCGAGCAAGGTAACCAATGTCATGTCAGATGTATTATCTGTATGTACTTTTGTGAAAGATCCAGGGGGGTACTTCAGAAAATAACCAGAACCGATCTGGTTTTCAGTGCGTGCCCTTTTATGTAGCGTTTTCATGAATCCGCTATTTTGTGCAGATGCAGGGATCTCGCATCTTTCTACTTTAAAAAGGTTATAATATTGCCAATATTCAACATTAGAAAGAGAATGGTATAATTCCATCGCTTCTTCCATATCTTCTTGACTCAATAATCTTTCTTTGGTGTATCCACCCATAACAATACCTAAACCTCAACCTTCGCAGGCAAGGCACTCTTCATCATTCACCATTGCCGACATATCAATCTCTTTGATTACTTGTCGTTCAATACGGGCACTCACCTTGTCTGCCTTACCCAGTTTTTCTGAGCGACAGTAGTACATAGTCTTCAGTCCACGCTTCCATGCGAGGAAGTGGACAGCATGTAAGTACAAGATGCTGGTGTCAGGACGGAAGAAGACATTGAGAGATTGCCCCTGATCGACAAAGTTCTGACGATCTGCAGCGTGTTCAATCACCCAACGCTGGTCAATCTCCATCGATGTCTTGAATACATCTTTCTCTTCTTGGGTGAGAAACCTTATGTGCTGACAAGAACCATCATTGGCGATTATTCCCGACCATATCTCGTCATAATCCTGCTTTGTCTCGCCCGATTCAATTTTCTCTTTAATTTTCGCATCCAGATACTTGTTCTTGTTGAGATATGCACCTGAGAGTGTATCCTGCCTGTAAGCATTCGCCCTAAATGGTTCAATGGACGGCGAAGTGTTTCCCATAATAATACTACTTGAAGCATTAGGAGCGATCGCCATAGTGTGACTAAATCTTCGTCCCGTGCCTGCAGCATCAGGCGCTTCCCCTCGTTCTTCACCAAGTTCCAGGTTTGCATTGTCTAATTTCCTCCTTATGTGCGAGAATAGACGATTGTTCGTTACCTTCGCCATCGCACACTCGAAGGGTAGATTCTTCTTCTGGAGATAAGCATGGAAACCCAGCGCACCTATGCCAATACTCCTCTCTCGAGACGCAGAGTACACTGCTCGCGCAACTGAGGGTGGTGCTTGGGTTATGAAGTGCGTTAGCACGTTGTCTAACATCTCCGCCATGTCTCGAAGGAATAAATCGTTCTTGCTCCAAGCATCATAGTGCTCGAGATTGACAGAAGAGAGGCAGCAAACAGCAGTTCTCTCCTCATTTGTCGGAAGAATGATTTCTGAGCATAGGTTCGATTGATGAACCTTGAGACCGAGTTTTTTCTGAAATTCTGGCAGAGATCTATTTGATGTGTCGATGAAGTGTAGGTATGGTTCACCTGTCTCCATCCTCATCTCTATAATCTTCTGCCAGAGGGATTTCGCAGATACCGTCTCGCGAACTTCGCCCGAATGAGGATCACATAAATTGAATCCATCATCTGCTTCAGGGTCTTGCATGCAACGCTCGATCAATTCCATGAATCGGTCGCTGATATTGATACCATGGTGCAGGTTGAGACATCGACGGTTCGGATCGCCAGTAGGTTTACGCATCTCCAGAAACTCGATAATATCTGGGTGAGAGATATCAAGGTATGCAGCATATGACCCACGACGAGTCTTGCCCTGACGATATGCCAGAGAAGATGCGTCGTATGTCTTGAGGTGCGGAATCACACCAGTTGATTTTTCGTCTGAAGAACGAATACCGAAACCGATACCAACACCACCGCCCATCATGGACAACCAGTTTGTTTCGGACAGATTAGCAACCAGTCCCTCAGCAGTATCCTCGATAAAGTTGAGGAAACATGAGATTGGCATACCCTTTCCCGTGCGCCCGTATGCGAGAATGGGTGTAGAGTAGGACAACCAATGCTTGGATGAGTATTCGTAGAGACGTTGGGCGTGTTCTGGGTCAGAACCGAATTTCTGCGAGACGAATGCGAACCTGTGTTGCGGAGACTCTTCGTCGTCACGCATGTAAGATTCTTTTAGTCTTTGTATTCCAAGGGGGTCAAATAGTTTGTCGCGGGATAGGTCAATTTCAATGCCAAGGTAATTTTCTTTCACTTCAAATCCTCACTGTACAGTAGTTTTTTATCAGGTAGGATTATATAGCGTTATTCTATTTCATTAGTCGTTTTCGTTTTCCCATAACTTCAATATAATTTCGAGTCAGGACTTTATGCTTTCGCTTCTTCGATCCCATGTCCTTGGTGTCTTGAGGAATACCTGCATCAGCGGTAGTCATCATTTCTTCCACATGGTCTTTAAAACTTTTCATTTGATTCCCCTTTATAGTCTCAACTCGCCAGTTGTGACATACATCATTTGTTTAGTTTTTAAATGAGTCACTTCGTATACAGGGACCCCAAGAGATTCTCCGATAGGATAGTTGTCCATATCCACAATTACGGTATCGCCCTGTGCACAAAGTTCTTCGCAAGTTGAGTTTACGAGTTTCGAAGTTGCGATTTTATACTTTCCTGGAGACAGCATTGAGTCTTCAGTTACAAACCACTGAGTTGACTCATCCAAGAAACCGAGAGGGTCGATGCCTGCTCGTTCAACAATTTTATCAATTGATTTATCAGACAGTTGTAAATGCTCTTTGATCAAGAACAGTGCGGAGATGTATGAAGCAAACTTGCTGCTACCGCCTGGAACTTTCGCTAACAACTTTTTGAGATTGAATACGAGTCGATGGAATGCGTTGTAGGCAGATTTTTCTTCTGGCGTTTTTGCCTTCTTAATCTTATTGCCCTTCTCATCGATAAGACCCAGTTTATATGCAGTGGTGTCTTCGAACTTGGTCGTCAACAGACGCAGGAAGCGTAATGTATAGGCAAGGTCACCTGCTCTGGATAAGATTCCCATTAGAGTAGTTCCAATTTTTTTATAACCCAAGGGTCAGACTCTATACCATCAAAGTCATTTCCCCTGATTGCCTTCAAGTACTCCAAGAAGGGTTTGATGATGGGCAAACTCTCTGCCCCAACCTTGTGCATTAACATAAGAATAGCAGGTTCGTTACCGAACACATTTAACAAGACGGTGATGTGATTGAGTAACAATCTTTCGCGCAACTCGTCCCCACGAGTATAACGATTCACCAACCTCTTGATATACTTGAACCTGCTCAGTTCTTCGTAAAACTCATCGGCATCAATACAACGAGGAGTATGATAATGCTTTGCTGCATAGATGAGAAAGTTCTCATCATTCAGTTCTTCAAATCTCATAATATAGACCGCTTTTTATGACTGTGATTTTAAATCCGCAATCATGTTTACTTTTGTTTTGCGCTTATCAAGTTCTACGCCCAACTCTCGAGCAACCTGCTCAATCTGCCCTTTGGTCATCTTCTTCAGTTCTGCATCAGATGGAACTTGAGGTTTTGGTTCGGACACTTCCTTTCCAGAAGGAAGAAATCCAATCCAGTAGATGATGACACACAATGCCAGCGCTGCTGGGACCAGTAATAATAATTCGCTCATACTCACCTCTTATGCCTTTGGTCCGCGAGAACCCTTGTTTGCGTTAGTCGCAGGCACCTTAGCATACTTGCCCTTGATCTTATCGTCAGCATTACCAGAACCAGTCATGCGCTTCTTGAAATTAGCAGTTGAAGCAGCAGATGGTTTCTTCGGGTTTTTAGGATCCCTTTGGTCTATCTTGCTCATGTGGTCAGTAGTCTGCGCGTCTGCCTTCTTCTTGTAGCGAGTCAGAAGGTTCTTTGACAGTTCGTCCAGTTGCTCTTCAGACAGAGACTCAACGAATTGGTCAACGTCTTCTTTAGCGACCTTTGGAAAGGGTTTCATGTCACCGTTATCCAATTTATCCGTGCCACGACGATTGGGCGACTGACTCTTAACTGCATCAGCACCTGCCTTCGATACATCATCAACTGACTGGTCATACTTGACCTCAAACTCTTTGTCAGACTTCTGGTGCTGGCGGATAAATTCTTTAGACTTGGGCGACTCTTTGTCGACCAGACCTTCGGGTTCAGTAGACGACGTATTGTGCTTGTCGTACTCTTTGGTATTGGGATTAGTCTTTGATTGACCAAGAGGTTCCATATCCTGAGCAGGTTTGTTCTTGCCCTTGAAGTTGAACTCTTTGCCATATGGCCACTCGTTAGCAACCTTTTCCATGAAAGTAGCAAAGTCGATAACGGGAGCATTGAAGTCAAGTTTTGGTTCTGTCGACTCGGACACGCCACCCTTTGAGTGCTTCTCGGGGTCGCCTGCCTTCACCTTTCCCATAGGATCTTGAGGTTTCTTTGCTTTCTTTTGCTGGGCACCTTCAACAGATTCTTTATCAGGAGTACCTGGAACAACTTTCTGCATCGGGTCTTGAGTGGACTCACTGTATGATGGTTTTGAGTTCTTTTCAGGATCACCTGGAACACACTTCCCCATAGGGTCTGATTTCTTCTTATCGCCCTTTCTGGGATCGCCACCTTTGATGGGATCAGCAGGTTCGTTTGCTTCTTTGTTCAACATCGCCATATCTTTATCATCGATATCGCCGTCGTTGTCCTTGTCGAAGTGCTTCTTCTGCTTGGCAGAAAGTTTCTTGCCTTCCTGCACTTCGAGGTATGCTTCCCATACACTCTTCATTTGCTTGAGGTCCATTATTTTTGCTCCTGGGTATTTTGTTCGGTAGTGTTATTTATACTCTCTTTCGACTTGGTTATTTGGTCTTCGTAGTATATGATAACTGCTTGCTGTTGCTTTATATATCTTCGGATATCGGCGAGGTTCAGAGACAGATTTTCGTAGTGCGGAACAGAGATTGCAAAGAATACAAGGTCTCCATTATCGTTCTCGAAGTTCTTCTCAAACTCATCAATATTGTCAGTGGTAACAGTGTACCACTTCACGTCCGACATACTGATCGGACGAGGAGATCTCTGTAGAGGAATGTCGGGCGTCTTGTAGACAACCTGAGTTACTACAACCTCTTCAGGTTTACTGAGGAGACTGCACCCCGTCGTCAGTAGCAGCACCACTGACAGACTCAATAGCGTCAAACGCTTTCTTTGTCCCATTGTTTACTCTCGTTTCTATTAGTCCAGGTTTCTTGAGTGCCAACCTCGTGAGGTCATGCTTACCAAACACCTCAATCAGTCGGTTACGACTCTCTTCGGATTCTTCTAATCTCTCTTGAAGTTCCTCGTTCAACTCAGCATTGATTTCTGCTTGTTGCTCCATACCTTCTATTGTTGCCATATTCGTTTCGTTTGCAAGTTTCAACTCGGCATTATTTGCGTGTAGTTGTGCAATACGTGCTTGGGTGTCAGTATAGTAGAACCAACCACCACCTGCGATCGAACCTGCTAATAGTAAGACGAGAAGTATAGGCATTATTTCGCTCTCTTGCGGAGTTCCTTTGTGACCATGATTTGGAACTTACGCTTTTCTTGAGGTTTCTGCAAACTATCGAATCGCTTGAGCAGTTTGTCAATCATTGCTTTGGGTAGTCGCGCAGTACGACCCTTGGGAGATACGATAATGTCGTGATTGCCCTTGAGGTCTTGTGCCTTACGGAGTTGCATGACGATGTTGCGATCGCCTGCCTCCATAGAACCCATATGCTTCTTGCCAGTACTGGTTTTGGTTGCACTCTGCTTCTTCGGCGCTGCTTTCTTCGCCTTTGCTACTCCGCGCAACTCGTCTTGTGCCTTTGCCTTCAACTTTCGTAACTCGACAGAAGAACGAGGCAACTGACCACCTGCAAGTTCCTTCATCTTATTGCGCAGTTTGGCAGACATTGCCTCACTAATTGTTTTGCTTTCCATTGTAGAAAGTCTGCCCAGTTTAGTTGAGGTGGAAACCTCTTCCATAATCCTACGACCATCTGTCTTGTGGACTGTCGCCTTATGTCCAACACGATTGGTCTTATTGACCCGATCGGCATATTTCTGTGCGCCAGAAGAAGTAGGGTGATAGTGCTTGATCATCTTCTTGCCCCCAGGTTTTGTGACCACCACAAGATGACCTGCCTTGTCAGTATGGTCACGAGGGTCCATTGACTCTTTCTGAGTAGCACTTCCACCGACGTTGTAGCGAGACTTCGAAGTCTTACCAGTCTTGATATTTCGAGACACCTTATACCCGTTGCCAGAAGTGGTAGTAACTGACTGCCCACTTGTGCCACCTGGTGCTCCCTTGCGCCCACTCGAGCGCGAGGAGGATGAAGATGAGGATGAGGAAGAAGAGGATGAAGTAGAATTTCTCATTGGGTTCTTCTTGACCATTAGGAATTCGTCAACCGATTCTTTTTCGACATCTTGATGCGCCGGAACCATTCGCACCTTTGTCTTACCATCCTTGTCTTTGAAGTTTTGTGGTTTCTTTGCAGATGCATTGGTGTGGAGGTCAGTGTCAGTCTGTTGAGAATCTTCGTTTTTAGGCACGCAGTTGTTGACCACCTTACCATTCTTGACCTTCGTCCCAACTTTCTTATGAGTATCCCAGCATTCTCCCTCGTTGACGCCTTCTTCGACCTTTCCTGCTGCCATACCACGAAAGTATTTCTTTGCATCAGAGGGCGTTGCTCGCTCAACGTTCTTAACGAAATCTGGTTTCTTGAACATCTTTCGCAGGTCGCTTTTAACCTTTGCTGGAGAACCATCAACGAAAACTGGTCCCAAACCTTCAATGTCAACTCTTGATAGGGATTCGCTTACACCTTCTGCTTCTTCTTTCATGGGTTTCCAACCTCCACCTGCTGCCTTGTATTGTTTTGCTGCCCACCCATTTGCATATGCTGATGGGTAAACATCGAATTTGGATTTCGCTTGTGATTTAAACTTCGCCCAGAGTTTTGGATTCGTTGGCGTGTTCTTCTCATCAATTGATTCATTTTTATCTGTCTTTACCATAACTGGTTTACCACCCTTTCCTGAGCGATCAGCAACAGGGTCTGCTCGGCGCTTTCTTCGAGCAGAAGAACCTCTTTCCTTCTTACTCATACTGTGCGCTTTAGATCGTGGCATGCACTTGGGTTTACCTTCACCCTCTTCTCTTGCACAATCTCCCTTAATCTCGCCGTCAGTACCAACCCGAACCCAATCGCCTTTCTTACCCTTTCCGAACCACTTGCGGAGATCTTCCCCGACCTGTTCGTAAGGACGACCCTTGTGCTTTATGGCACCCCGCTTCATTGCCTTCTTACGATCCTTCATCACATGAGATTTGTTGAAAGTCTTGGCATGTTTGGCAACAGGGTTGTTGATCTTGAGGTTAGTTTCCTGTGAATTGACTATTTTACTTCCAGAAGCAATCTTTCCGTCCTCACTGGACTCGTTGGGTGTTAACTCCTTTGCCCTTTTCGTCGAGGCATCAGTTCCCCATTCGTGCTTGCTTGGTTTATATTTGCTCATTAGCAGTTCCATCTCCGTCGTGCTGCTTTGCCTCTTTCTCCGTCCCAACTTCGCGAACGAGCGCAAAAAGATTTACGTCTTCCTGCTGCCTTGCCCTTTGGATCAAGTTTAGAGGGTTTTGTAGTAACAGCTGTCTTTAGATTCCCGCCTGTCTTCCTGTTTTCGGCATCGACACCTTTTTGGGTCAACCCAGCGCCATCATCTACAGAGCGTTTATGTCCAGACTTGACCCCACCCTCAGATAATTGTAGAAATTCGATAAACCGCTTCATTTCATTCCTCATATTTCTGTCGGGCATAAAAAAGACCTATCAAGTTGCCCTAATAGGTCTTATTTATACCATCTTTGAACTACTGTTTCATTTCTTTCCTGACCACGCCTGTGCGCCAAAGAATGCGGCGACAATACCAGCAACGGACACAAAGTAGACTGATGCCATTGATCCGAGAATCTCTGCTGCTTGGTGCAGGTTCATGATCTCAGTTAGCATAACAGTTGCAGGATACAGTAACATACCCGACAGGGCGAACCATGTCATTCTGCGTTGTGCATCGCGCATCAGGTCTTGATCTTCGAGTTCCTTGCGGCGAAACTCCAGATACATATCATGTTCTTCTGTAGTAACAACAGAATCACCATTAGTATCTGCTGGGTGGAATCCTGCCTTTTCGATTTCTTCTGCCATGTTACCCCCTATTTGGTTTTAATGATGTCATAACCAACAGGATCAACTGTCTTGATATGCACAGCATTTCCATCAACAGTTTTCAACTTAAACTCAGTTTGCGATTTAACCTTCACAGTTCTACACGTGTATTGCTTTGGGTTGAAGTGTACTGTCTCCGAACCATCCTCGTTCTGCACCTTACTGGCGGGGAAGTAGATGGTGACCTCAAACTCGTCGATAAACCAAGCGAGGATCCAGTCCCAGATTCTTTGCCAGATAGTTTTCTTCTTCATGATAGCGGATTGTCCAGTACTTTCTGAATTTTATCTTCGAGGTTATCCTCGATCTCTTTTATCTTGCGGTCTGTTTCGCTGACAAGGGCATCTCTCTTCGTTTCAAACCTTTCGTCTGCCTTGTCAATCATTGTTCGGACTTTGTCCTCTGACTCGCGTACCATATCTTCGATACGGTCTGCCTGTGACTCAACCGAGAGTATATCATCTCTCAGGTCGGACTTAATATCTCTTGTGTAGTCGATTGCCTCGTCGAGTTTCGTTTCGATAACGTCATTCCTTGCCTCGATCTGACCGACGTCAATGTTCTGGATAATCTCTTTCATATCCATGTAGTCTTTGTAAAACTCAAACGCACCCCAAGTCGCCCCACCAAGTGTAGTGAGCGCAGTGAGCAAGATCATCATCTTACCGCCCTTGAATGTCATACCGCCAAATTCTACTTCAGCCATCTTTTCCTTCCAATTCCTCTATATCGTCTTGCAATATTGCCACATCCTTTTGGAGCAGATGAAGTTCTTCTTGAACTTCAAGTGCACTAACCAAAAAGGTGACCACAACCACAATGATCGCAATTAGGTTTTGTATGGATATTGTTATCTCTGTTTCTTTATCTAATTTTGCCATAATATTAGGGGGGCAGTTACCCACCCCCCATCTCCTTATCCTTTTTTCCAAATTGTCCAAGCACCATAGGCACACAGTACCATTGCTGCTAACTTACCAAGTGGACCGAGTAAGAGGATCGAACCCCCTACGCCAAGACAGACTGCTCCATCTAATGAAGTTCTTTCTGCCATTCTTGCTTTTAACCAGTCCATTTTATTCTCCTATTTTACAGTTACGTTTGCGGTGTCCATTCCATGCGGCAAATCCACCAAGACGCAATGCCCAGTATGCCAGATAGTTTAGGAAGTGGAAACCATTTTGCTCTATGTTGATGTCTCTGAAGATAATGTCCATATCTTTTTGAGTTTTCCATCCACAGTTCTTCTTCCAGTCTCCTTTGTTTTTGGTGTATAGGGTTTCATATTTGTATCCATAGTCGTGGACAAGTCCACCCACCAGTAGAACACCGACAGGAGACAACCAAGATGCCAAGAACTTCGGCACTGATGCTCCGTCGAATACAAATCCTTTTGGTACCACATAGTCGACGCCATCAAGTGAGTAATGCCAATCCTTGACAATTTCCCAAGTGCGCCCACCAAGTAACCACATTTTGATTGCTCCCCAAAATCCCTTACCTGCCGTGGCAATCCTAACGGGTTTCATATGGGGCATATCTTTGTACTTGAAGTTGACCAGAACCTTGTCATTGTCAACACCAAATAGGTTGACGCCAAACCCGATAATGATCAAAACAAAAACTGTTGTGAACATCCAAAATCTTACTGCGAGGTCTAACACGAATTCCATTGTTGCTCCTTATTGCTCGAATTGTAAACTGCGGAGATTGGCAATCTCCTGTTCTAACTTTTCTACTTCTAATCTTTTCTTTCTCAACTCTAACTGGTAGAGTGTGTTACAATTCAACCTTTGCTTCGGCGCACCCAGCGGGATGTTTATTCTTCCGTACACACCAATGTCCCGTATGAATTGGTCTTTGTTGTACCTTTGCGCCATATATGGATCTTCCTGCGACAAACGGTAGAGAGGATCTTCTTGGTTTAATATTCCGACAACACCGAACTCAACATTAGTTGATGACCCAATTGCCATTGAGCATTCTGTGTCTCCCGCCCGAATCCTATCCGTTTGGAAACTCTGCTGTGCCTGCGGTAACGCCATATTCAATGAAGATGATTGCGCCATAACTGATGCGGGCATAATAAAAATTATCAATACAATTATTTTTTTCATTTCGCCTTTGAACAGATTCGGGTAGATACTGCTGCCTTCGTCTGATCATCCTTTAATATTCTGGAAACCGAACAAATGTAGACTGCCACATCCATTTCGGATTTCCTAACATAAACATCAACTTTCTTCTTTTTCAAGTACTGTAGATGTATCACCTTCTCGGGTGTCACAAATGGTACAGGTTCCATATCACTGTCGAGCACCTGCACCGAATAGTAACTCGTGTCTTTCCTTCTATTGAACAGTTCCATCTCAACTTTAACAACATTCGTAATATGAGATTGCTCCCAAGTTGGATATGTCGGTGTCCAAACATGCGCCGATACACTCAAAGGAATCAGCAACAACAACCATAACAAACGCACGAATTACTTCGCTATGCAATCTGCTTGAACTACAGACCGATAAATCCCTGAAGGGAACGCACGATCAAATCCATATGCAACATCAGAACTAACTTTGAACCAAGTGCTACCAGCAACGGTCAGGTCATACTCTGTTTTATTGTCATAGGTGACTTTATTAGTCTCATAAGTCGACATTGTGGTTTCGGATACCTCACCCACCTCTGTGGAACCAGTCCAAGCAGTATTATCAATCAGTGTCGGACTCTCGCTGAACGACATAGGGTGGGCAATCACTGCTTTGTAGTAATTCGCCTGAAGCACGTCGAACCTCACGATGGGTTCTACACCGCCGTCAGCAGCATCAGTGCTGAGCGTATCTGGCGTGGCGTTACCGTAAACACCTTCCGTATCGGTGATAATTTGACACTTTGACTGGACATTACCAACAATGGGTGTTTCTTCAGCAAAGGAAGAACAGGCAAAGACTGCTGCGATCGCAGGAATTACTAATTTTTTCATTTGGTTTCTCCTAATTTGTATTGTTGCTCGACCATCTTGTTGTGTAGCACGTCATTACTATAACCCAACCTTCTTGCAATTCTACTGTCAGGAAGAACAGAGTCTTTCAATTGCACTTGCTCTTCATATCCTGGATCCCTCATGGCAATACCATACGAGGCAGGCGGGATACTCATTGCTTCCAACTGGTTGTGTAGAACTTCGCTGGGACCCTGCATATCGTTCAGAGTGAAGGTTCCTAACATCACCTCAAGTTCCGTCAACTGCAGTTTCTTTTTCTCTTTGTCTTTCATCTTCTCGAAATCTTGTCTTTCTTGATCTTCGTCTCGAAATACTTGTTCTCGGTCTAACTGATCTTGAAAGGACTCGCCAGCAAGTTGTAGGTTAGTTTCGTCTGTTTCCGGAATCGTTCTGTTGTAACCTGGACACGAAGGATTTGCTTGAGGGTCGATACACTTGTCATCATAGCGATATGTGTATACGACTGAGGGATCAACAACCTGCCCATCACCTTCTACGGCGATTGAACCGTCTCCCCAATATTGCACGTCGATGTAGTCAACGGGAACAATCCTGTTGATGGTATTTCCAGGTTGCCCACTCCAGTCATCTCTTGACCTGAAGATATATCCACCATCGATGGCGTTTTCGTTTTGAACGGTAACAACCATCTGGTCTTCGGGGTTCTTAATCGTCGTGTATTGGTATACGACACCATTGACAGCAAGTCCTGTGTACTGTGGAATGATGTTCTGCATCACCCACTGTTGACCAGTCGCTGCGGCGTTCCCTGTTGTGCTATAGATTACTTCAGAGTAGGAGTAAGAGCAATAACCCAGCAAGAGCACCGCTACCAGCTGCAGTTTTCTGACCGACATCTAATCCCTCCTCTTCGGGTTGTTCTTCTGCCTGTTTCTTCCATGCATCCTTTGCTTGGTCGCCAATCAACCCGTCAATGGGACAAGGAGTCCCAGCATTCATCATAGCATCAAATACCCTTTTGTCTTGGCACATAAGAGACACTGCTGCCACTTTCATGCCCATATCATAGAGAGTTTTTGAGTTTTTGAGACGCTCACAGTTTTCGTCTGTGAATTGGGTTCCTGTCGAGATACCAAGTATCTGAGTTTGAACTGCACCAGCAACGCCGAACGTACAAAGGTCGGAGTTTGATGTATTAATGGTGGGGGAAATTGCGGAAGCAGGCGGTGACTTCAATTCAGTCTCCGTCCTTCCGTTTGTTGTAATTGTGCTGTTGGTTATAGACTCAGTGCGAATGACATCGTCTATGGCATCGGTTTGCGCAAATACAACTGTACTGCAGAAGATTGCAGCAAGTGCAAGCATCCTTTTCATCTTATACTCCAGTGTTATTATTAGTTTGGAATAAAATTAGTCAGGGATACTACACAAATCTCAATCAAGTTATAATGTTACTTCGTGTCGAACATCTTAAACTGTTTCACATG
>Ga0187217_1000520_pt1 | contig 16126 bp, 11 predicted proteins | sample 15SPOviralmetaG_FD_130165 | JGI IMG/M metagenome (GOLD analysis project Ga0187217, IMG submission 130165) | Marine viral communities from the oligotrophic San Pedro Time Series (SPOT) site, San Pedro Channel, CA, USA - 15 SPOT_SRF_2010-09-15... | ecosystem: Environmental > Aquatic > Marine >... | reverse complement strand
GAGGAACAGTGTAAAATGCGGGCGGGGGAGATGCTGCAGAGTCTATCTAGTGTGCCTCTTCCCATACCGCCACCGTACAGTGCGGGCTATAGATGCGTAATAGGGGAAGAAACATGAAAGCGAATCTGTTCTCATTCAACGTGTACCTTCGACAGGATGGTCGTGTTGAACTACTAAAAGAAACAGTGCGCCCAGACGAACTACAAAAAGAAATGGACGCGGGAGTGCCCGACTATGACGGCGCACACTCCATCGCGTCCCTTCTTAGATACGTCAATTCAGTGACTGACGATATGATAGATAAGTCTAGGCAGTACGTGTCTTAGCCATAGACTCTTCGATCTTCTTAGCCCGTGCTACTTCATACGATGACAGAGAGCCGTCGTTGTCGAGATCGGCCTTATCTTTATTCTTGATTTCTGCAGAGTCGCCGTCTGTTTTGCGTACTTCTGCACCCTTTGCATACATCTTCATGATACTATCCCTATGGTGTTTGATTGAATACTATTTGTCCCACATCAACGGGCTGTAGAACTCCTAGATTGATGTAGTATTCTTCTAGGTAAGGGTTCGATGTGACATTGACTGCCGTCAGACCTCGTGGAACTTCATCCGCTACAAATTTACTAAGTTGCGTAGCAAAGTAGTACGCATCCTCGTCTGCAACCAGTGACTCGTCATCTAACAATTGTTTTACAATCTGTGCAGACTTCTTATCATTAAGAAGGAAGTCGAGAGACTTGCCCTTCGCAAGTGCTGCGTATCTGATTGCAACCTCTGCCATGACGTACTCTTTACTAACCATGCCCCGTGCAAGGTTGAATGCTTTAGACAGAGCATTGTCTAGTGTGAAGCCCTTCGTGATGCTTGTCAGTTTACCATCAGCATTACGAGCCAGCATGTCGGAATGTTGAATCCGTACTGACATACGGAACAACGAGTGCAAAGTCTCTATCTGTTCAGCGCTGATATTTGCAGCATCTGCAAGTCTCTTGAGGGCTATGCCCTCTTTACTTCCGTTATGCAGTGCATCGTCTAGGACAGAGAATACTTCCGCTGGATTGCCATATGCTCCCGTCACTAATGTGCTTCCATCGAAGAGACGGACAGATCGCTGGCTAGGGCCGTAGTCACCCAGCGTCTTGATTGTGTCTACAAACAGTGACTGCATAGCTTCCTGCTGCTTCTCCGGCGACATCGCCCGGAATGCCTTAGATGTTTGCAGTCTTTGTAAGAATACACGGGATTGATCCGGTGCGTCATTACCCATCACGTTACTTATAAAGCCCTGCCCACTAAAGGATTGAGGCAGAGTTTCTTCCACCTTGGCAAGTGCTGCAGCATCCTCTTTCACGAGCGCCTGTGCAGATTGGATATCTTCTTGGGCGTTTCCTATAATAGTCAGAAGATCGGCGTGTGCCTGCCTAAACTCCGGTATAGAATTGACAACAACGTCTATCTGACGATCTGACATTAACAAGTCTGACATATCCAAGAGTTGCATTTGACGCGGCCCGTCTGCAGTATTTACCGTTATCATAGACATCTGTTCTATGTCCGCTAGATACCTTTGTACATTGCCTTGATACTGGTTTGGCACCTTAATACGCTTCGGGGCGTCATCCGGAACAAGTCCGGGTATCAAGCCGTTATCTAGGGCGTTACTAATCCTAGACATGTCGCTAGCGCCGTAGAAAGCGTTTCTTACGGCGTTACCTAGAACACCCTTCATGGTCATGAAGGTGTCCATGTCCACACTTCTTTCCACCAACGCTTCGATAGCTTCGTCATCAAGTTGTACATACTTGCCGTCTGTGCCTATTTGCTGTACCAACCTTTGTTCTAGAAGGGAATGGGTCACAGGCGCAATCGTGTTTACAATTTTCTGTATCTCTGTTTGCACGACTGAAGCAGTCTTAGTGTTGGGATTCGTTATAGCAGTTACAAAGGGATCAAGAATGAAACTCAAATCCGCCGTGTCTGTTTCTCCGGTGAGTTGTGTGTTTCCTTGTTTAGCTTCTACATTGCCACCAAAAGTAGCCCTACCATCAAAGCGCAATTGTTCCGCACGATACACAGTACGCGCAAGAACAACTTGATTGTACTCGTCTATGCTTCCTGTTGTGTTAGCCCAATTTTCAAAAGCCCGGTCTACTTCTCGCTTCAGTTGTAAGCCTAGACTCTGCTTTGCGGCATCTGTACTTCCTATCATCTTGTTGGCTGCTTGTCGGAAGGTTTCTAGTTCCATTGGGCTAGTCACCATACGTAGGTCTTCTGCACTGACATTCAGCTTATTAGGCTTCGCCATATAGTACGCAAGTTGTAAGTCAGAGATTTGCGAACCCGACGTTACATCAAGTAGTTTAGCTGTTTCCGGATCGGACCTTACTATACTATCTTTCATAAATTCGCGGAATGATGCACCATCTTCAAATTTCCTGCCCAGTCGTTTGAAGGTGCTGTTGATAGCTTCTGTCTTACCGTCAAACCACTGATCGATACTTCTTGCTGCGGCGGTATCCAAATCATTAAAAAGTCGTACGCCTGTCGTGCCTCCCAACGCTCTGAGAGTGTCCGGGTTTACAAAAGATAAGAAAGATGCGTTCTTATCCTCGTTATATGTCCTAAACATGGCGTCCAAGCTGTTTCCAAAGGACACAATAGGAATGTTGATCTCGTCGGATATGCCAGCATAAGAAGCGTTAATAATCTCTTCACTTTTTATCCGCTCTGCCTGTACAACATGCTGAAGCGTTTTACTTTGCGCTTTGCTGATGTCTATAGCATCTTGAACAGGCCGACCCTTATCCAACGCCTTTATGGATGCTTCTTGAATCATAGACACTGCCTGTGCAAGTCGATCTTCTACGATCATAGCTTTTCTACGATCCCGAAGCTTCTTTCCTTCGATGTCTACAAAATCAGACGCCTGCTCTCCGGGCGTTTTAGCTACGCCGGAAACAGCCCCGGCGGACCTAGCTGCCATCCTTTGATAGCCAGCGATTTTGCCCAGTAACAAATCCAGTTCTCCGCTGACAAAGGCTTGATCTAGGAACTTCGCATTTTCGGGCTGTGTCAAATTATCAATGGCTCTTTGTGCATCCCTAGCATCCGTAGTGATCATCTCATCCAGTGACCTACGGCCCTCTCTTGCAGCCCGTCTGAATTGACCAGCAAATAACTCTAAGTTATCCAGTGCTACAGACCTAGCGATACTTTCGCTTTCTGATAGTTTACTAAGGTCTTCTGCCTTTAGCTTCATGATTTGGGCGTCTAAAATTTCAGACGCTCTAGCCATATCCGCCACTTGTTTTTCACTTTTTCTTTGCATACCAAAAGCATCAGCTACTTTAGGGCTGAACTTTAGAATGCCGCTCATAAAGGTGCCCGCGTTTGCTGCTTGCTGCTGCCTTTGAACAGAAAGCAGAAAGCCCATGCCGGTAAGCTGGCCAAGGTTCAACGCCATATTTGCTTCTAGTTCTTTTCTCATTGCGTCGTCGAATATGCGATTACCTGCAGCATCTGTCAGCGTATAGAATGGCCTCATTACATTCTTGACATCTTGGATTCCTTCGGCCATGTCGAGGAGAAGTGCTTCTTTGTCGTCGGGAGCCAAAGAGCGCCACATTCCTTTCGAAAATCTTTGTAGCATACGGCGTGTAGCTACAGGCAGTTTTGCAACTTCTTCGGGGGATGTTGCGAGAAGATCGCGAAGTCCCGGAGGAGTGAATATACCCTGCGCCCTAGCCTCACCCGCTAAACGAATAGCATCGCGGGCGTCTACACTCATTTCTTTAGAACCAGTGCGTAGAGCAGCTAGGCTACCAAAGACAACAGCGAGTGCGTCTTCGGTAAAGGTTTTTGCATTGTACATTCCGGTGCTAGCTACACTACTGACAAAAGGAATACCACCACGGATATCAAAACCTCGTTTAATAGTCAGTGCGCCCATCACCGCAGCCGCAGAATAGAAGTCAGATATAGGACCAGTCTCCGGGGATATTCCTCTGTAGAAGGATTGAGACAGTGCGATAGCTGTGTCGAATCCGGGAGAGAACCCATAGTCCCTAGCGCCTTGCGTAGCTGTACGCACTACTGCCCAGTTTTGTCGGGCACGAGCAGCGCGTATATCAAAAGAGGAGGCTATGATGGCTGCGTTATTGCCTTCATCTATAGCTTTGTTGAGTTTTTTCTTACCGGCCTTGATTGCATCGGAAGCGGTATCCGCAGCCTCTAAGAGAGCCGCTCGTTGCTGTCCGCCTTCAGCTACTGCTGCTAGTCTTCCGCCTCGCATAGGGCCAGTGCCAACCAGTGTGCCGATAGTACCGTTTACAAGCATGCTTTCTGCGCGGGTCTGTCTTTGTAATTGTTTTGCCGCTACACTGAAGGGTACGCCCCTAAACTGTGCGTACTGTTCCGTATACTTCACAAGGGTAGGTGTATCCATAAATGCCGCAGAGTATGGGAGAGTCATGTACTTGCCTTCTCCTAATTCATCTGCTTGTGCCTTCGTTAGGACTTTGCCATCTTTAGACAAGTATCTAGCCGCAGTTCCGAAGGCAGGACGGGATAGCATAGGAATATCTGATGCTAGACGCGCAGTTTGTCGTACAGCGTTTCCTGCTACGGCAAATGGTACGCGAATAGCGTATCCTGCGCCTACGTTTTCTAGCATAAATACTGCCACCCTACTAAGGAAGCTTTTGCTATTTAGTGTAGCTTCAAAAAACTGTTCAGCAAAAGTTTCGGATACAAAGTTGTGGCGGTACTCTTCTTTTGTTACTGTTTTTCCGTCCGCTGTTTCGTACGTTACTTCATCTACGATAGCGTATATAGACTCGTTAAACACATCTTCGCCTACGATGTCTTTCACTTGCTTGCGAAGAAGGTCGTTGAGTACCTTACCCCTGTCTGCAAAGCTACTAAGTGCCCGCACTTGCATAAGGTCTTCAGCTATAGCCTCATCAGTTAGGAAGTTTTCTGCGGAAAGAATGCCGAAAGTGTTTTCTGAAGTGAGATTGTAGTTGGTGGCCCAGTGCGACAAGCGAGGCAAGTAATGCTCAACACCTTCTTCGGATATGTCCGCAAGATTATACATGCGTTCTGCCACGATACCTAACACGTCAGCGTTTATGACTTGATCTAACGCCCTGCGAACTACAGGATCACGAGGGGTGTCTATATTCGATGATAGAAACGTCTGAAGTTCAAGCGCCTGTTCAGAACGCTCCTGTGCCTGTTTTCTGTTTAGATTGAGAGCGAATATATCCGTAGGGCCGTCTAGAAAGTCCGCTATAGGAAGTGTTGCGGGAACATCTTCGAAAGTAAATCCGCCGGGGAGTGTCATGCTTGTGATTTCATCGGGAAGAACAATCTCCCCTGTCATCAAGTTTTGAGGGAACCCGCCTGTGTCTAAGTATCCCTGTTGCAAAACTCCTGTGGGATCGCTTGCAGACAGTCTAGCAATACGCTTCATGACAGGGCCGTCGGGATCACGGACTTGTGTCAAAAGGTCGAGGTCTTGTTGCGAAGCTGTGCCGTCCTGTTCTCTGACATAAGCTTCTTTGGCAGCGTCATACTCGCCCGGCTGAAGAAACACAGGAGAACTAGGGCCGAAGTAAGTGTCTAGATTCACCGGCCCATCAATCTTATCGTAGGCTTCGCCGGACAATCCAAACTCTAAGAACCTAGATCGTACTCCGGGTAGAATACCCGCCTTCAGTTCGTCCATCGCACCGCTAGATTCTTGCGCTGCAAGGTATTCCTCGTACGTAGTTCCGCCGGGAAATATTTGCTGGCCTAGCCTAGAGCGTGAGAATACTGTATCTTGCATATGTCTATAGTCCCTGCCCAGTAAGTTGTCTTATTCTAGCATTCGATATGATTTTGCCAGTTACGGTGTTTACGTATATAGGAGTACCGACAAGCATGTTTGTGGCTGTACTTGCTGCAGGCCCAAGCTTTAGGACGCCGATATTGTTAGCGTCAGCAATTGAGAATCTTAGACCGTTTACGTCTGTTCCAAATCCTAACGCCGATTCTGCGTCAGTGATACTAATGGAATACTCCGACGCCATTGAGGCATCAGCAAACGAACCGTTTGCGTTGAAGACATTTCCATCCACGGTACTCAAAAGTCTCTTGTATCTCTGAACATCTTCCAACCCACGAGATGCAGAAAGCAGTGGGCGATAGTGCGTCAGAGCCTGCATACGTTGCAGATGGGGTCTGCTCAAGCGGTAGCGAGTATTGTTGCCTGTTCCTGTAGACTTGACCTTAAATACTTTCTGATTGTAAGTGAGATCATTTCTAGACTTACGAATAATATTACGAACCAAAGCCAGTCTTGAACCTACGTTGGCCATATTTTTTCCCTGCACCGCTATCAGAGCAGCTTGAAAGTCGCGTTCGGATATTCGGCCACTTGGGTCCATAGTTTTTGCGTAGTTGTAGGCTAGAGTAACAAGTGCTGCACCCAGCTTTGCTTGATCGTCTGCAAACTTTTGCTTGACGAAGTTATCGGCCATTTCCATGATCCGCGCTTTCTGTGCCAGTGCATTTCCACCATCCGGCACACGCATGTCATCAACTATAAACAGTGAGTCATTATCCTTAAACGCAAAGTCTCTGATCCTACGACCGATTGTGGCGACTACCGAATCCTCTAGGCCAAACACGTTGAGGACGCCAAGACTGAGATCGTCTGTAAACTGACTTGATATGCCTTCTGACATAAGAAGTTTTTCGACTTCTTCCGCTTGAGTTACGAAGTTAGTATGATTGATAATCGATCTTGACACGTCTTCGAAGTTTACATCGTGACCAAGTGTCGTACGGATTACGGAGTTCATTTGGGCTAGTGAAAAACCTGTGGAGTACACAGCAGGCTGCATACCTTCGGGCAGCTTGGGATCGATGATAGACGCCGCTATAATATCTATCTGTGTTCCTGTATCGAACTGTCCGTTCTTAACAAACGTCACAACTACATTTTTTGCTTGCTCGTTAGTCATGGCTACTCCGGGCTGCATGGTGAATATGCCGCTCTTTTGTAGAGTATTCACTGACTTAAACGCCGCCAGTGGCTGCGCTTCACCGGGTCTGACAAGATCGTATGCCACACTGTTTGTGAGGAACATAGCTTGCGGAGTTTTGCCGTAGGCGGCTGCTACTTGCTTCACAGCGTCAGTTGCCGGAAACGAATACTGTGCGTTGACAGCGAAGACATTACTGTCGGCAGGCTGTTCGAAGTTTGTTGTTAGCAATCCCGTAGTGGTGTCGCCCGCCATAGGCAAGCCTTTGTCTTTTATAATTTGAGCAAATCCGGGAATCTCGTCAAACAGATAGCCTGCAAATTTATCAATAGGTAGATCGGGACGCGCCTCTTTCTTCTCGTTGTCGTCGCCGCCGGGGGTTCCAGTCAGTATAAGAGATACCATAGACTCCGCACGTCGCAAGAATTCTAGCTGACTTCCTTCTCCCGTGGCGGGAAGATTGTTGTAAAACTCTCCGACATTAGGAATTGCGTTCATTTCTGCGAGGGCTTCTACGGGATTTCTTTCATCCATATCAAAGGTAAATGTGCGTTCATCGGCACCACCGTTTCCGGATACGAAAGTATTTTGATTTCTAGCTACGTCCTCCGCAGCTTGAGCAAAATTACTAAGAACCACGTAATCCGATACAATTTTCATAGAGTCTTCATCGGTTTTTCCCGCGAAATTTTCTATATTAAAACCGGATTCTTTCAACGCCTTTATCTGCCCTGCTGCGTTTGCAATCCTGCCTTTCCGTCCAGCATCTCCCTGTCCAACAGTCATACTGTTGACATTCTCACGCGCGTCATCAAGTGCTGATACCCAGTTTACACCCTGCATATCCTCTACTGTGTTACCAAACACGCCGCTAACAATCTGCTTTTCTAGCCTGTCAAGAGCAATGTGATCGTTGACTGCGTTAGGGAACAGTTCAAATTGATACATTGCAGCGGCATTGTCTTCAAGACGGTCGCCACCCTCGTCATAGTCCGGATCAAGTGCAAATCCGGCTACGTTCGCTTTTAGGGCGCGAATTTGACTTAGTAGAGGTTCAAAAGACGTGTTACGATCTTGGTCTTTAGCATTAGAGATTTCTTTGTTGATAGCCTCTTCAATCGCGGTGACGGTAGTACCCACAGACGTATACTCACGATCCGGCTTGATTGCACCCAAGTTGGTAATCAGACTGTCAAGATAATCTCCCGCAGAAGTGCCGGTAGGATATATGGTTTTCTGTGAATTATAGTACGCCAATGACTTTGCGGTATCGGCACCCTTCGGGGCACCGTTAATAATAGCCTGTTCCTGCGCGGACAAAGGCTGGGCAGCATACGCAGTAAGCTGCGCCATAGCCATCGGATAGGATACTATCTTTCTAGTTTGTCCGTCGGCTGTTTTGACATTAGTGCCCGTAGTAAATAAGTCAATTACATTCTGATCCGCCGCCAGTGCCCTCGCTGCTTCCGTGCTTGAAGCCGCCTGTGTCAAAATTGTTTGAATCTGATTGGGCAGGTGAGACATAGCGCTCGACTGAATTTGCATTATTTGAGGCAGATTTAATCCCCCAAGCGCTATATGAGCATTGGTTCCGGGAACACTGGCTGAATGATAAAACGCTGCCGCCGCTCCCGCATTTTCTGTTTTAGATAAATGCGCTACAAGATTAGTGGTGCTGGTAAACAGATTTTCACTTTCTTTTTTTGCAGCCTCTGCCGCTGCTTCCGCCTTCTTTGCCTTTATCTGATCGCTTGCGGCGTAACCGCTCAAGATAGTTTCAAGCACCCCGCCAACAACGGCATAAGTCAGATCACTGCCCATCTTCTGTCTCCTCTACATTCAAAAAGCCCTGTGGGGCGGGAGCAGCAGGAGGATTATCCGGGGGCATCTGCATACTTTTTCCTGTATCTTTTCCGCCTTGGCGCAAGATCGCATTTAGTTCTTCTCTCATTGCAGAGAACATACGAGGATTATTCGTCTTCAGAAGTTCTAAATACTCCCTGTCGTCCATCCTGTTTTCAGACGTAGGGTCATCATTCTCAAACATGCGATAGGGTATGCCCTCTTGTTCCGCCAAATACGCCACATAGACGGCTAGCGGTCCCTTTGCTATTAAACCTACGTCTAGGTTAAACTCGCCTTGTTCAAATCCATTCATAACCCAAGCCTCTACAAGATGTTCTATAGAAACACCCGCAATGAGAAGCTTGAACATTTCACCCCTAAACTCTTCGTCTTCATCTAACTGGCCTGTAGCCGTCTCTAGGACTTCATCCACATCGACGCTTTTAGCCGGGTTTCCCCAAGGCCAGTTTTCGTTCTCTACAGTCAGAGAAATACCCGGAGGAGCCGCAGCAAAAGGGTCACTGCTTTGAACGTCTCCGCGACGGGGTTCAGTGGGTTTTTGTCCTACAAACATGTGTCGTTCCTACTGGTTCAAGTGTGATCTAAAGCGGGTTCGCGCCACGCGATTTGAACGTGCGCTAGCCATATTTGCACTACCGAATGATCCAACAGCTATATTCGGAGTTACGTTTTGACGCTTTCTAGTCAAAGATGCCCTATAGTTCTTGGCTGCAACGCTGGCAAGATTTACGTCTCGCGCGGTGTTGTTAGCAAAATACCGAAAGGCGCTTTGCAAATTCGGCCCCTTCAGTCCGATAGGGGCTTGCATTGCCTGCGCCGTTGGTCGAGCAGATCGTAGGCTAGAGTCAAAGTTGAAAGCCCGCTTAGGTATGAAGCCACTTTCATCTTCATTCTTGCTGTCTAAGGCATCAACGACACTCGACCCTAGCTGAAACAGATCGTACGCATCACCAAAAAATTTACTTATAGATTTAGAGAGTTTGAATTCCCCTAGCATTATCTGCTCCTCTGCGGTTATTCGGGCTTGCCCCATCTACCAATCACTTTGATAAGGTTCTTAGCAATGATGTTTCTTTGCTGTTTATCGTACAGATTTTCTGTCGCGGATACTTCTAGAGATTTAAGCATAGTTTCATGCTGTCGCTGTTTTTCGCTCTCTGCCGCAGTGAAATTAAATGTAGCATTATCTCTGTACATTTGCCACAATTGATTCATAGCTGTTTGAGATGCGTTGTAAGTATTCTGCGCGTTGATCCTGTTTACCTCATTCTGTGTCGCCGTGTTTGCGGTATTCACAGACCGTCTCCACTGTGCGTTCGACTGATCGACAGCAAACTTCATATTTGCGTTAAACTTTTCGCGCTGATCTTGCATAGATGCGTTATACTCTTTGTACGCATTCTCTTGATTTATGTTGAATTGCTGGATGGCCACGCCCCTATTGATGTTCGCGGTATCAATCTGTACGCCCAATTCAGTAAAGAATTCTTCAATCTGTAACTGACTCTTTGCATTGAACTGCTTTCGCGCATTTTCTGCTGCGGCGTCAGTCAGAGCAGCCTGCGTGGCAGCGCTGTATTTCAGTGTGTTAGCCTGCTGTGTGTTGTCTAAGTTTTTCAAATCGACAGAAAGCAGAGCCTGCGCGTTTGAAATGGCGGCTTTCGTACGGGCATCCGCGTTTTGCCTGTCCATAGTTGCAACCTGCAGCGCATTTTGTAATGCTGCTTGCTGACGGTTGTCGAGGTTTTTAAGCTGTATAGCCCCGTACATCTGCGCGTCTTGTGACGCTACGGAGATGCCGGATTCCATGATAGACTGTGTGATAGCTGCTGCCGCCAAAGAAGAAGACCCCAAACCTCTTTGTTGCATAATCGCCACTGCCTTACGAGCCTGTGGGGATGCCCAAGGGGGAAGGGGTTTGCCGTCTTCTATACCCGAAAACAACTCACTAAGCTGGTACTGCACAGTAGCCCGCTTATCTAATTCATCTGTCTGTGCTTCAGCAAATGCGCCGTCAGACAGCTTCTGCGAGGAGATGTCATCTATGTCAATAAGATCATCAAAATCAGACTGTGCTGCAGTCAGTGTAATGTCTTTGGAACGCTCTACTGCACTGTCAATACTATCAACTTGACCTACATCCGGATCGGATATCTTGGGCGTGGTCACATTATATTTTGACATATCTGTCGTGTCTAGAAGACTGGGATCGACAGTAGGCATCTCCCCCGGTTCTGTAGACACAGTTATATCATCAGACTTTAGAAGTTCTTCGTCTTTGACTTCCTGCGTGACAGCTTTGGGTTTAGTGGCATCAGTACCCACCTTTGCGGCCATCGTCTCCGTCTTCTTTTCGAATTCGGTGCGCGGGTCTTCCTGCTGCTCGTCTGTAGTGTTTTCTTCTGCCATTACCTAATCCCCATAAATACAGACACGACCATAGCTACCACTAAAACAGTGCTTCCCATGATCATCGCCTCAAGACGCCACATACGCTTGTCCAAGCTGTCAAGTCTCTCTTGAACAGCCGCATAGCGTATGGCGCACTCTTTTTCGTGTGCCTCAAGTTCCATCTGTGTCTTGAGTACGGGTTCCACAGTCATCTTCATGTCTATGACTTAGGATTGTCCGTCTTGATCTGCGCTACCTTAGTCTGCCACGCATCTAGGCCGTTCTCTGTGATATACTCAAGTTGACTCTCTGGACTACCATACGCAGTCTCACGCGCCTTTTGCCACGCAGGTCGTGGATCAGCTTCAGCAGGTTTCACTGCTGCTGTGCGTGTCGCACCCGCAGATAGGAAAGAGGGCTTATCTCCGCCGGTCCTTAGATGTGGTGGAATGGTGTTATGTACGAGATCATCAAGTTCCACTTCCGTCATGTCAGACGTCAACTCTAGATACGTGAATGAGCCGTCACTCCACTGGATTTTGGCTAGGCCATTGTTAATTTCGGGAATACTGTATTCCATTATACTGTACCTCCTTGTACAGGCATTAGTTATTGAGATGTGTTACCTTAATCGCCGGTAGAACCCGACAGTGAGCCGCTGCCCGTTACGCCCCCGGCGACATTTGATATGCCTCGTACAGACAAGCCTGCTGCTCCCCCGGAAGAACCGCTACTACCGCTGCTTCCGCCACTGCCATTAGTATGGTTTCCGTTGCCGCCTGTAGCACCTGTGTTTCCGGTTGCTCCTGTTGAGCCTGCCGCACCGTAAGCACCGCCCGTACCACCAGTACCGCCCGTGCCACCTGTGCCACCGGAACCAGCATTAGTACCACCACCGGAACCGCCGGAGCCGTTAGAACCACCGGAACCGCTTGCAGCAGACTGATTGTAGCCTTGGCCTACACCGCCGCCGCCGCCGGAGCCGCCGCTTCCACCCGCACCACCATTATAGTAGTTTGTGCCGCTATTCAGTGTCCTTCTACGAATGCTGTACCCGTAGGCAACGTAACCTCCGCCGCCCGGATACTGCGGACCGATTGGAACTGCTTCGTAGTACGAACGTTCGTACTGAGGGTTGCTACCCGTAGACGATGTAGAGTTGCCCGTACTAGCGACGACACTGCCATTCCAGTACCAATATTGAACAGCGCCGTCACTGCGCCAGTACGTACCGTATCCACCGCCGTAATTATAACCGGACCAAGAACTGTAGTTAGAATAGGATTCACTTCCTTGACCGCCTGTGCCACCCGTGCCGCCAGCGCCACCAGCACCACCCCCACCGCCACCGGCTCTGATCGTGCCGTTGTTGATAAGTGTACAGGCCACATCGGCTTCAAAGGCGTCACCGCCGGAACTACCAGCCGCACCACCAGCACCGCTAAGTGTGCCGTTGTTTGTAATAGATATGCTCCCGGACAGGCCGCTATCAATCTGCAGTGCTTCTTGACTTGTGCTAGTCGCACCCAGTTCAACGCCGCTGTTGATAACAATCTCTTTAGGGTAGTCTACGCCGTAGTCATCACCAAACAAGCCCGACGCATCTTGATTTGTTGCGCCGCTGGTATAGGTGTGACGAAAACCTTTCGCTTGACTGTAGAAGTCGGCAACTTGTATTTCACCACTTGCCGGTACGTTCGCAGCCAAGTTAGTAGCGCCATTGTTTCCTGCTTTTGCACGAACCAGTGAGCCGCCCCGGTACAGGTCAGAAAACTTCACCTGTCCGGAACCGCCAAATTCGTCCCGCATCTGCGAGAATTTTAGTTCGCCACTACCCGTTAGAGCCATTTTCCAACTCCTTTACCCGTGCCGACAGTTCTTTTACAGCTTCGATAAGAAGAGCGTGAAGCTGATCGTAGGCAACTACGTCGTACTCTGTTTCCTCATCTCCTGTCTTCAAGGGAAGGGTTGTTTGAGTGACCGCAGAAGGCAGCACTTGTGCTACATCTGTAGACATAACACCAGCAGATGATCCGCCGTGCTTGTAGTCAAAGGTATAACCAGTAAGCTGTTCTACCTTTGCGACTGCATCAGTGACTTGTTCTACATTCTCTTTAAGTCGCGGATCAGATGCGATAGTCGTAGAGAAGGCAACAACGTCACCATCAACGTGCAAGTCGCCGTCGGACTCAAGCCGCATGTCATTTGCGCCGTTGACGTAGAAGTCAAGCTGCGTATTGTTTGTCCATGCGATATAGTCGGTGCTGTCGAGGCCAATGTTGCCGGTGGCGTACACTGTTCCTGCCACAGTTGCTGCACCGCCGATTGCTGTCACGCCGGAGCCTTTACCCGACAGATTGAGATCGATGTTAGTGTCTCCGCCTGTAGCCGTAATAGAAGGACCGTTGCCTGTAGCGGCGTTAGTAACGTCAATCTGATTTACTGCAGACGAAGTAGTTTGGAAGATGATTTGTTCATTTCCGTTTTCGTCGCCAATAAAGTGTGCATCATCAATCAGAATGTTTTGCGAGTTTGTATCTAGATTTCCGCCAAGCTGTGGGCTTGTGTCAGTAACTATGTTGATCGCAGTAAGATCAACTGTTGCAAAACTTAGTGTGCCACTGCCGTTTGTCTGCAAGAACTGATTTGCACTGCCATCAGCCGTAGGATGAGACAGCCCGTCAATGACTACTGCACCCGACCCTTTGGGGGTCAGTGTCAAGCCAATGTTGGTATCGTCACCTGTAGCTGAAATAGACGGGGCGTTACCCGTTGCAGCGTTGGTAATATCGATCTGATTGACTGCAGATGAAGTAGTCTGAAAGATAATCTGCTCGTTGCCATTTTCATCGCCAATGAAATGCGCGTCGTCGATCAAAATGTTGTGTGAGTTTGTATCTAAGTTGCCAGCCAACTGCGGTGTGCTATCATTAGACAAGTCAGTGTCAACTGTGGCATACGAAAGAACGCCCGACCCGTTAGTCTGCAGAAATTGTCCGTTACTTCCGTTTGAGTTAGGAAGCTGAAATGTCACGTTGCCACTATACTGTGCGTGTGGTGGTGGCTGGATCGTGACTTTGTGTGCGTTGTTTACTTCGCAGTAAAGATCAATGGCTGCAACTGCGCCACTACCGGAACGAACCTCAACTTTTGCATCCTTGATAGTCGTGCCCGCAGTGGAGCCATTGCCGCCTGCGTTCATCTGCCCGACTTGGAATGTTCCCGAATCTTGCAACTTGGCAGGAGTAACAGCATCATCTGCCAGCTTGGCCGTGGTGACGTTTGCGTCAACTATGCCAGCAGTAGCAATCTGCGGTCCCTCTCCCGTCGTGCCATCGTGCGAGTGCCCAGACGAGCCATTAAATGCAGACTGGACAGCATCAAACTCGCCGTCAAGATCGGATGCGTTGATTACGTTTCCGTCTGCGATATTGTTACCAGTATCGTTTCTGGTGTAACCTGTACCCATTTTTTATCTCCTCCCGTAGGTCGCAAATTCCAAAGTTGCAGCGTCTACGGTAAATACTGCATCTGTGGTGGTTCCTGTCGTTTCGTATACGAGAGAAACCGAAGTTCCGGAACCAACAGTCTGTACGTCAAATACAGTGTTCGGCTTACTCCCGAAAGTAGATGTTCCGAATGTACCGGAACCGTATGTAATTACTGTGCCCACAGCGTTAGACAGCGTAGTGCCTTCGGGCTGAACAGATTCGGGCTGATCAAAGTCGTACTTCAGTGAGAACTTCAAATCCAGTACGCCGTTGACATCCACATACGTCGTGCCTTTGTATATGGTCTTACGCACATTAGGATCAGTCAACGGAACAAACGGAGTGGCAAACGTCGCCACAATGTTAGACCCCGAAAAAGTGTTCCCCTGTTCCATCTGATATACGAACCCATCACTACCCCCGAAGTAGATTTCTTCTGCGGACCCACTGTACTCTGACGTTACGCAGAATACTTTGAACCCTCTAAGTTCGTTAAAGGCCACACTGTCCTGCAACTGTGTGGCGGCTATTCCCTTGGAAGCGTCGTTTGTTGACGCCGACCTAAATCCGAAAATTCTGTATTGACTCTTCTCTCTAACTACTGTACTAGCAAATGTGGTGCTATTAGATACAAGGTCAAGAATCTCCGCCTGTATAGTCTTCGACACAGCAGCAAGACTAAAGTCTCCAATCTTGTCAGTGGCAGAAAACAGTCTGAGTCCATCCGGACCCAAGAACATGATATCGCCACCTATTTCCTGTACTGTGTCTTCGGCTACCGCGCCTAAGTCGCGGGACACAGGAACCAACTGGAAGTCCGCTTGGCTAGACCCTGCCAGCCTGTGAATGGTTGTTTCTCCGAATATAATAAGCTGATCTCTAAAGACAATAAGATCAGTCACAATATCTGCTACGTTTATTATACCACCACCACTTGCCGGTGTAAAGTCATCATCCTCGTAGGGTGCCGAAAAAACTACGTTTTCTCCGTTGGCTAAAAAGATGTGGTTCTTAAAATTGACTGCGTGTGATGCGCCCGACGTATCTGCTGGAAGGCTAGAAAGCTGAGAAAAGACTGATCCAGTGAACCTAAAGGGCTTACCAGTGCCATCGACTGCAAGCAGCTTTTCTGTGCCGTCGAAGTTATACTTTAAAAAACGTACCCTGCCACTGCCGCCAAGGGTTACACCTGCGCTACTGTAGGTGGCGTTGTCACTGATAGATGTCCATCCACTTCCTGTTGACCGAAACAGATCGTTACCACGGGCCGCGTAGACATGATTGCCGTACTTAATAACTCCGCGAATGTTGCCGCTATTGGTGACAGCCGCAGTATCAAACTTG
>Ga0187217_1000518_pt1 | contig 16139 bp, 24 predicted proteins | sample 15SPOviralmetaG_FD_130165 | JGI IMG/M metagenome (GOLD analysis project Ga0187217, IMG submission 130165) | Marine viral communities from the oligotrophic San Pedro Time Series (SPOT) site, San Pedro Channel, CA, USA - 15 SPOT_SRF_2010-09-15... | ecosystem: Environmental > Aquatic > Marine >... | reverse complement strand
AGTGCTACTCGGACATGGTGATTAGGGGCTTCTTGATGCACCCCACGAGCCAAGCAAGGCATCAAAGGTACTGACCCCGCACTAAGGGTGTTATCGTCCAATACAACGCTTTCAGCGAAGGAATAATCTTCGGCTTCGGGAGCGTATTTATCAGCCCAAGAACTAAAGTCAAATGCCTCTACGCTAGGATTGGCTTTACCAAACGGATGAAAGATACTATCAGTAGCCTTTGGCATCTTAGGTATAGGGAAATTCATAGGGTCATTAACAAAATCTTCGGCTTTGATAACTACGCACCAACGCCCACGCTTAGGATTGTAGGTGTTTGGTATGCGTGTCATCTTTTCGGGGAAGCCTACACCATCAAGAGTAGGTAATCCCTTTGCTTTACGACGCTGATAATGTTCTAACGGTAGCCTGTATTCATGCCCGACGACAGATTGGTTGAACAGTTGATGAACATGGAAACCTCGACCAGTAGCGACGACTCGAACATCTCCCTCAAGTCGGCTGATGAGTTTAGCCACATCTTGCTTGACCTGTTCGATTCCGCCTCGTTCTCCCGCATCAAAATCCCACCATGCTCTATCAATTACTGCTGATGTGTAATCCGGTTTCCCCTCTCTTATTCTTTCAAATGAGTATAGACTTGTGTAACATGATGTTTTGTCTCTCATTCTTTTTAGAAAGTGGGAGTATTGGTTACGCCCCTCGACAATTGCTCTTTTTAAGCCTAATTCTCTTGGGAATGTCAATAACTCCTGTGGAGTCATAGACCGCCTCTCCATTTGTGACCACACTCTTTACAAGTATGCACAACTAACATCTTTTCCTCTCCGCCTACCTGTCCTGTGACAAGCATCATAGCGTCTGTTTCAAACTCTTTACTCCCGCATTCTACGCATTCCATAACTACCACTCACTCTCGCCTGTATATAATACCGTAGGGTCTTCATCTAATCCCATCAATTGACTCTCGCATGACATATTAAATTCGCACCACTCGGAACAAAAGTAGTCATTCCACTTCATGTTCCATAGGGCATCATTGATACCCTCACAAGTGGCGTTTAAAGATTTGTGCATAGCGGTGACTGACCTTTTAGAAACTTTCTCTAAGACCGCCATACCCTGTACATCTCCAAGCCATACCTCGGTATTTTTCTTACCGTCTAACTCATGGAACAATTTAATATTGCTTGCTTCGGGGAATAGATAATAGAAATATACTGCTCCTTCCCAACCAAGTAACTCAAGCATATACATATAATAACACAACTCCTTACGAGTCTTGGATAGTTTAGTAGGTGTAGCCTTACCAGTCTTCAATTCAGTAATCACAAGTCCACCATCGGGGTGTCTATGTACACCGTCAATCTTACCGACTAGCATAAAGTTATGTTCGGGGTGTTTGATTACATGCTTAATCTCGAACTCGACAGGGGCGAAATGTTCCTTGCCCCATCTATCTAATCGTCCTTGTTCTAGTTGAGCCATAGCCTCAACAGACCCCAAGTAAGTTTCCTGTTGCTCTTTATCCCATTCCAAGTGAGGTTCATGTATAGTATTTTTCTCCCAATCTATATTCATCAAGTCTCTAAGAGATTCAGTACTACTCTCCGACCATTTACCGTATAGATTCTCTAATGCGGTGTGGACTCCAAGCCCATGTCGCATAAAGTGATTCTGTGGTGAGCGTATCTCCGCTATATTACTCCACCAATACTTACGAGGACAACCTAAGTAAGTCATAAAGGCTGACTTAGATAACCTAACCGGCCAATCATTAGCGTGAGCCTTGATAGCATTAGAATGCCCATGCTCTTTACCGTGAATGGCGAACCATTCCTTAGAGTATTTATTCGGACTTTGGTTTGTCATCCTTCTTCGCCTCTACTTTCTTAGGTTTTGATACCTTTTTAGCAGGGGCAGGTGCAGGTTCTACTGGCTTGTTTTCAGCACCAATAAGTGCATCATAATCAAGACCGAGTGCCTGTGCTTTGAATTTGTTTTCAACCGTGTTATCTACGGCTACTGAAATGTTCTTTATCGCATGAGTTTTCTTAGCCTCTTCGACTAATTTCTCATCCAAACTTGGTAATACAATTCGACTCATAACTAACACCACGCCCCGTTTGTTTAATAATCATTCTTCTTCGGTCATATTCGCCAAATCTTCTTCGCTAATATCCGAACCACACTTAGGACAAGCGGTTGGTCTTTGGACACCATCAAGATTAGGATGGCTCAATTCTTCCCCGCATGACGGACATTTGAAATGCTCCAACAATCCTTGATGGTCTAATAGACCTGCCAAGACACCCATAATCTGTTGAATATCGTTGGCTACAAGCGTTGACATATGGTTCATGGCTTGTCCTAAATTCCCAACTGCTTGTGTTAATTCTTTGGTCGTCATCTTTCTGCTATTTTGCGTCATATTTATCCCTTACCCTCGCCACTACTTAAAGCCATTGGAGGTTACCAAGTCCTCTATGAGCATTCCACAGGGGAGTAGTGTTCCATCCAACAAGGTCATAGATACTGCAAGCCTTGTTAACAATGTAGCGTTCAGTCATCTCCGACCAATCTATTTCAGCACCTATTGGCAACTGCTCAATCTTATCGAAAGCCATATATTGTCCTCGCTTATTTATTGCGGTCAAGAAACTATCATCCACCTTGTAGTCAATACCCAAGTTATTCTTAGCCCATAACGCACCTGCGGAAGCACCGCTTAGAACCTTATACTGACTAAGTTGCCTCTTGAGTTTGCCAACCATCAGTAAATCCTCACCCATCTCACCATTGACACCCTTAGTAATTAAGGTGGATAAGTGGTCATCCACTTCGGCTTGTGGCCTACCATCGAGAATACCCCTTAGAGTTTCGTCCATAGCCTCTTTCATGGCCTTTGGCATACGAGCCTGTTTGAGTTCCAGTCCTTTGTAGTAATACTCCGGCTCATGGTATTTACCATCAGTCCATGTGACTTTACCTGCATAGCGATTCTTACGCTTGAGTATCATAGTTTCACACCACTTCTCAAACTCCGTTTCTATCGGGTACATAGCCTCATTAATCTTCTCGACCAACTCTAATCCTTCTTCGGGAGTAGGCACTTCACAGAAAATTGAATCAGTATGTCCGTATCTCACAGGATAGCCTCTATCATTACACTCGTCACGGAGTCGGAATAAAGTTTGCCTACTGGTAAATGTGATAGCCGATGCTATATCGGGGTGGTACATACCATACTTAGAATCACCACAGATACCGTATAGGGAGGCTACCATAGATTTCGTAGCAAACTGGGCTGAATCCCACTTCTTGTAGGCTATCATATCCCCTGCTTCCTTAGCCTCTTTCATTAGTTTCTTGTACTCCTTACGCTTCACAGACAACTTATCCATAGTCCTACCAAGTAAGCCTATGCTATCTTTAGTAAATTTAATTCCGTTGCCACAGTCAATGCCTCCATCGGACAAACTATCCCATGATATATTATGCAACTTGACATTACTATGGTACATCTGTTTAATATCCATGATTGCCATGTTGTGATACAAGTCCGGTTCGGGTTCTTGTACATCAGCACCCTCATAATCTACCTTTGTGAATTGAGGACTGTCCGGTATTCTACCATCGAATATCTCATCCTGTACAAACATATTAGATGCACATAATGTAATCAAAGGAGTAGTACCTAACTCACATTGTATCTCATGTTGTAAAGATGTAAAGTAGCCCAATACATTGACGGCATCATCTAGCCTCGGCAGTAATCTAACATCTTGTCTATTGTAATCAAGATAAGTTCCCACATCAGTATAGTAAGTATCGTGTCCATCGGGCAATTCTACCTTCTTTTCTTGTAAAACCTGCCAAGCAATAGTATCTAACTTTTGTCCTGCCAGTTGCCCGTTCTTGATAGTCCATAGTTTCTTGAACCCTACCATCAAATCAAAGCACATGCGACCAACAATAGGTTGCGACCAGTGCTTATCCGACCAGTTATATTTGAAGTCGTGCTTGTTGTGAGGACTTAGAATCTTTGGGTCAAGACCAACTGCTCTCATCCTCTTACAGATTTGGAATATATCAGCATCCACCACATACCAACCCGCTATAATATCGGGGTCTTGTTTAGCCATGTATCGAGCAAAGTCAGCCAGTAGTTGACGCTCGTTAGAGAATGTTTTTGCCGGTGGGTCTAATACTACCTCGGTTAATCCTTCGGGGTGATTCTTACAGGGTACAGTCTTGGCTGAACCTGCGGGTATATCGGGATGATACACCCATGAATACATCTTCTCGGTGTAATTATCATACACCGTGAGCATTGTTATCTCGCCGGATTCAGTCTTCCATTCACCGTCAAGATACCACACCCTATGCTGATAGTTAGGATAAGGTTCTTTGCCATCCTCCAACCGCTTATTAAGTAATTGGTTGGGGAATGAGATATTGGACTCCCATGTATTAGCATGTTTACTCCACAGGCGACGGTCATATTCATTTCTAAAGAAAACTTTAGTGAGGTCTGTACCATACAATCCTTCGTAGCCTTCCTCCATCCTAACCAACCCGTATGAATCACTGACTTTATCAGTGAAACAGTAGGGGTAGCCTTCCAGTACCTCTTCCATCCTCTCTAGCGTTTCGGGGTCACGCCTTCTAATAGTGACCTTTCTACCGCCTGTTTGACTAACTATCATGTTTAAGAGTTATCAACGGCACTATATCAAACCTTTGGCTGATAGCCTCTCGGTCTTGTTTCTATGCCGTGTCTTCTCAACCAGTTCTGTATAGCCATAGGAGTGACTGAACATATGCTTGCTATCTTAGCCATTGATAGACCATTAACTTCATACTGTTCCTTCAACCAATGAGGGTCTTGATATAGACGCTCTTTAGTTTTCAAACATACCTCTAGTATATTCCCATCTTCTAGTACCATAGTATTGACAGTTCCCAATTCCAATTCCATATTCATTCCGTTTACTCTTATTACTTTCATTTCATCACCTTTAATTCATCTAATCTTTCTGTAAGTAGCAAAAGAGCCGAAGCCCATAGACCGACAAAGATACCTAAGTCGTGGTCGTATGTTGCGTATATACCTATGCTTCCAATTATTGATACCAAACTCGATACCATTCCTATTTTTTTCCAATTCATTTTATCACCTTGTATAATCTTACTCTTTTTTTATTTATTTGTCCGAATTTCATTTCGGCTTTACCCAGTCCTACTATTGCCCTCATCAACATACCGACCCTTTGGTTTGTCATGTTCATAGAGGACATGCCTCTTGAGTCATGCTTCAATAGGAGATTCTTTATTTCGTCATTGTAATACCATTTATCTTCATGCATGTCATAGTTGACAACTAACGCCATCGTGTAACGCATACGCTTACGATTCTTACTTTTACGGATTATCCAATGATGATACACGGAGTCTTCCATCAGTTTATCCACCTGTTCTCTTGTGAACCCTTTGATACTATCGTATTGTCCAACTTGAAATCCATTCTCACTACCACCACGGCTCATCACAACACCCCTGCTTGGAATACCCAGTCGCCATTACCGAAAGACATGATTAATCTAATACCCTGCCCTTCTAGCCTAAAATCTAAGAAAGATAATTTAACATCACCGGAGTAATGCTTGAGGACATGTTCTAATCCACCCTCAAAGGTGGCCGAGAAATCATCCCCTGCAATATCCCCAAAGGTAATGTCTGTCCGACCCTTGAAAGTATCACCGACACTAACACCAAACTCACCGTCCTTCAACTGGAAAGTATATCTGTTTAGTTTCTGTCCGTTGATACCATCGCATCTCAACGCATCATGCAACTCCGCACATGCAATAGTGACATTACAGAACGGCGAGCGAGTGCTGCCGTCTTTCATAATATACACATTGTCTTTAATCTGTTTAGACCTATTGACCGCTTCACCATTCCATTCTTTAACGGAGGCTTGTGAGTTGGAGAATGCCTTAGCCTTCCACCCACCAGTCAATGTAGTCTGTTTAGATTTAGACTTAACCTTAACTGCATCGCTCTCCAAATAACTTAGGGTCACATCACCACTATGATATTTCAACACACCCATAAGGCGTTCAATATCCGGTACAGGTATACCTATTTTCCACGCCTTATTTTCATCGGTAGCGAAGGAGAATCGTGCAAGGCTAGTCTTACCATCCTTGACAATTGAAGTAGTAGATAGTACCCCACCCTCCAACATCAAGACACAGGAACTAACCTGCTTCTGTGCCTTACCATTGATATGTTGCTCACGACTCGTAGCCGATAACAATTGTTCTAATGCCTTACAATTTACCTTCATTAATCATCACCTAAAACTAATCTCGGATTGAGAAATCCCATCCCTATCAGCCAAGTAGCGTATAATATCTTCAATCATACCTCGTAGTCCGGCAATTTCATTCTCGATTGCCAAGTCATCAACCATGTTAGATTGTAGCCATGCTACATTCTTTCTTACACGCTCCATATCTTCGAGAGTTACTTGTGTCACTGTACCATCTTTCGCCATTTAATCCCACCTTAGAGGAAGTCCATGCCACTCGACCTTGCCACCCTTAACACGCATTACATCATAGACCTTGCCTAGATGCTCCATGTTCCGACCTTTCATCTCTTCGATTGAGGCTCGTATGACAAACTCATCATCAGCCAATGTCTTATCCGCTTCTACACCGGAGGCTTTGTCACCTTTCTTAGTATAACGCTTTAGGAATATCTGTTGACTTACAAACCGTTGAGTGCCGTCAATCCAGTCAACAATCTCGCCAACCTTCATTAGACCTTTAGTGCCGTTACCAATGTCCATGAACTGTTTCTTGTCCTTCAAGTGGAAGGTAAAGAAGATGTACGGGATAGGTAAAGCAGTAATTCTGTTAAGGACACCCTTAAAGATTCTATTACGCTCTCGCCATTCTTTTTGATTGAAGTTATCGCTCTCATCATTGATTACACCACGATTGATTAGCCTATCAGTCATAACAAACTCACACCATTTGAGGAAAGTCGAGCCACCATCGAGGATTACTGCCCCGATGTTTTCGGATGAATCACCAATAAAGTTAGTGAACCATTCTAGTTTCTCTACAACCGCTACCCAGTTAGTAGTATTGTCTTCATTCCACATAGCATCATCCATCTCATCCACCATAGGGATAACACGGATTCTATCTCCATCCAACTCACCAGTACTGATTAAATAATCAACGGTGTTTTGAGCCGAGTTGTCACAGTCGAGGACTACTATCTCTTTGTCAGTATGCTTTAGTGCAAGGTCTATCGCATTTCCAGTCTTGGAGGTATTCTCCTTACCGACCAACGCCATACGGATTGGTGCGAAGGACTCACGCTTCTTGTCAAACAAGTCACGGTAGTATTCTACTCCGAACTTAGCCGAAGCCTGTTCGACCTTACCTGCTTTTGATTGCGCCCAAGCCATACTTAATCCCAACCCTCAACATCACTTTCGACTACTGCACCACTTAGAGATTCAGCACACCACCAACCAGTAGTGACAAGTCTCGCTTCACCATCACGGCTAATGTAAGGTTGTCCTACGACCATAAGCGTACTACCTACTGCAAAGTCAACAAGATGAGCAGTTCCTTTCGGCACATACACATCAACAGTTCCGGCGACAGACATAATATCCAAGTCACCAGTAGTAATTACAAATCCACCATTGTCTCTTGGGTCAATGTGAATTACTTCTGCCATGACCGCTACAAGTGCATCCCAACGCTCTTTGTCGGATAAGCCATTGACAAATCCTTCAATGTCTTGGAAGCCGCCTTCGAGAACCTTGATAGCATCGAGTCCACCAATCATAGCGTCGGGTGCTTCGGAGAAGATAGTCTGTACGGTATCATCTGCTTGGAATGTGGAAACACCTACTTTACCGTAAGCATCTTTACCATTCTTAGCAGGGCGCATAGCAATCTTACCTGCAACAAATGCCGGTAGGTCTACTTCCGCCAATGCACCGTTGAAACGGAAGTTGTAAAGTTTAACTTCGCCTTCACCTGCAACTCGACCCAAGAACATACTTTGTCTGTCCTTTTCACTTAGAGGTCTTGGATTACCATATTTGAAGTTCTTGTCGCCGGATGGGAATGTAGGAGAAACCTTATCCCATATTAGGTGGAAGTGGATTCCTTGACCTGCATCAAAGGTGTTCTTTGGAAGTTCTGTAATGTCAGTAGTAGCAGTTCCGCTTTCAAAAGAGTCACCTCTAGCCAAAGAAGGATTGTATTTCTTAGTGTAAGAACCATCGTTATTATCCTCATAGATAATAGCAAGTCCGTCATCAACCATAGCGTCAGCCATAGTAGAGTCTAGTATACTTGTTGATGCTTTCTTGTATGCTAGTTGCGCCCAGTCTTTGTATCGTGGAACGGAGATAAACATACCTTCGTATAGAGTAGCCCCGCTTCTCTTTAGTCTTTCACTTTCACTCTTGATTTGGCGACCTGCGATTCTTAGTGCGTTGATATTGCACTCTTCATCAGTCTTGCCCGCATCAAGCCATACTGCTTTGTTTTGTTCTAATATTGCATCCATGCGAGAGCCTAGAGCCTCGACGGAGCAGTTTACATTCTTGCTTATTCTTTCTATCATCTGTTCAATATTTACCATATTATCGCCTCATTTTACCTTTACTCTCGCCACTATATAACCATTCCTATTCACATAGCCCTCGACAAAATTCCCACACTACATAGTGCGGTTCAACTCCGTCTAACAAATCTCGTTGTGCTTGCGTTGCCGACTTGACTAACTTCAACTTGCTTACTGGTTGGGCGTGAGTTCTTAATCCTGCTCTAAAGATAGCATCAATCTTATTTCTAAGATTTGCTAACGAGCCTATTTCCTTTACTGCTTCATCCATATTCTTTTCTTTGAAACATAACTTAAGAATCCTATTACTATCAATAGGTGGAGTAGCAGTACTTAGAAGAAACGCCTCTCGGCTTTCTTCCGGTATAGAGTGATAGGCTTGTAGTGCGTTGATTGCATTTCGTAGGTCGCCTTTGTGAGCATTAATAATCATATCCAAATGCTCATTACTTGTCTTGAATCCTTCTCTTGCATCCACTTGATGCAATCGGAGAAACATCTCGCTATCATCTATGGCAGTAAAGGTTCGGACTTGGCATCGTGATTGTAACCAAGTAGATACTTTACTTAGGTCATTACAAGTTAGTATGAAGAAACCTTGGGAGTTCTCGATGACACCTTTCAATGCGCCCTGTGCTGATTGAGTCAATTGGTCGGCCTCATCTAAAAAGAATATCGTTTCATACTGGCCTAAGCGAGTCATAGGTGCTAACTCATCTTCCACAAATTCTATACCACGCTGACGCTTAGATGAAGCGTTGTACATATGTATTTGATAGCCAAGTTGTTTAGCCAATATGTATGCTAAAGAAGTTTTACCTGTTCCGGCTTCGGGAGAATAGAAGATGTAATGTTGCATTGGTGCGCCGTTCTCGATTATATTCTTGAACTCATCTACCAAATGTTGTTGTCCTACAAACTCATTAATAGTAGTAGGTCTATGTTTGACCGCCCATACTTCTCGCATGATTTACCATTAACAACGGCAGTATATAATATCATCCACGCCGAATACAAGTAATGCACTCGTCGGAATCTTCGGGGAGTATTCTAGTCCTAGCACACGCCCTGCATTGTTTAGCCTTGCGTCGCTCGCTCGGTGTCATAACAGATATAGGCCGAGTAAGAATTAAGTCCTCTTCCGTCTTGATGACCTCACGGTCAATATCAAAGAGCATATGGTGAGTATTAACACCAATAGTCATCTCGACCTTCTCCCTTCCAATAATGACCACCTGTGGATTCTTCGACATAAGAGCCGAAAGAGAATTAGGGGATGGAACATTTTTAACACCTTTGTAATTTTGTAGGTGATACGCTACCTGTTCCCTAGTACAACCGCCTTCCTTCAAAAGTATTTCAACAATCGCTCGCCTTACTCGCTTGTTGTTATTGTTGGCCGACACAAATAGACCTATAAAGATTTCCTACTTAACGGTCACTCATCTTGGTTCATCCACATTGAAGCGTACATCATCTCGTCGGAAGATAACTTATTACCATTAAGCATCATATCTTTACCCCAAGGTACATCTTCGGGTGCTATACCATCTCCTTGAATAAAACCATACAAAAGCCCAAGAAGACATAAAATCAAAATAAGCGTTATCATTGAAAATCACTCCATCGTGCCACTTTAATTTGATTTGAAGCCATGACTGTACCCCATATATAAGCGTACACTTCATCCCTAACGCCGTCTTCATCAAACACATAAATGTATCTTCGTTTGTACATGCCTCCGGCGACACCTTCTAATCTATCCAATAACGCCAGTGTTTCCTTATCAACAGTGAATACCTCACCTTCTACCGCAAGAACATGCGGAACAAGTGCAGGGAATGCACCAATGTTGATTAAGCCCCATCGGTTATCTGTTTTGTATTTACCTTCGTATATAGCACTACCCATTAAGGCGTGATTCGCTTGTCCTCTCATTAGTGTACCATACACAAATACCTTATATTCTTCTTTCATATCCATTCTATTACCTTCTGTTTTCTTTTGTTGACCCCTTTAGGTAATGCCTTGACATTATCCCTTCTTATTTCATTAGTCACGATGGGGTCATTCGTGGCTATTATATCCATATATTTGTCTGTTTGTCTAGTGAGAAACGGCAGTATATAACTGCTCTTACTTTGCTTACTAGGCCATTTAAAATTACTAATTGGGTTAACACCGTAGGCTATAACCGCCGTAGTATAATCAGCATGTAGTGTGTATTTGCATCGAGCCAAAAGCCTACCTACCTCTATGTCATTGACATTAGCCTTGATAAAGGCATTAGCCAGTGGGAGAGGTACGGTCTTGAGAGCCTTGAATGCTCTATCCCTATCAGTCCAACACAAACCTGCTCGCATAGAACGATGATGTTGTTCCTTGTGTACCTTCATGTTTTGGTCGAGGATAACACAATGCTCGCTCTTAGCGGTGAGTGTCGGTGGCTTCTCAACAACAATGACCATCCGATACGGGATAACAGAAGCCCAGTAAATCAATTCATCCTCACTAAACTTCTTGTTGTGTAGTATGTATGTAGTATCGGGAGCAGTAGGATTGATGGTAATGTCACCATACATTGTTAGGTAATCACCCTTGCGGTATCTCGCATCATCTTGTGTAAATATAATTACTCCCATTGTATCATCTCCGAATCATTTTCTAACGCCCACCATATGAATCTTTTGATTTGGTGAGGCGTTAAGCCCCATACTTCTCGAACACTCTTTGTCGGGAGTTTGTAATCAGCAATAAGCCACTCATAACCATTACCTTTATTCACTGGGCGAATAGTTAAACCATCCTCACTCATCGCCTTCGCTAAGGCGGGGAACTCCCACTGATAAATAGGTCGAGTGTGTAAATGCTTAGGCGTTTTATTTCTCCAATCCCTCATCATACCACCTTAAAACATTAAAAAATATCCATCTCATTTTCCCAATCATTCTACTACCTCAAATTCTGTATCGTCTATAATAGCAACCGGAGTTTGTAGAGTAGCAAGTTGTAACTGTATTTGGTCTAAGTAGACAGGTTCATTCCGTAGAACTTCTACAAGAATACCCATCATATTATCCACCTTTCTATCAGCGAGTAGCATTTGAGAATCAACACCAATCTCCTTCTTTAATTGCCCAACCAGTTTCAAGAACCCTTGACCCTGCGAAAGTAGTTTAGTCGCATCACCAATCCACTCGGAAGTTAAACCTTCAACCGCCTTTCTATCTTCTAACTCATCAACCCATGTCACAAGTCGCTGAACTAAGTTCTCGGCAACATTCAGCGTACTGATGGATTCATCACGCATTTTTTCGATGTGACCTGCTTCGGCAGGACTGTATTCTAAATGTAAATCCATGTGAGCGTTCACCGAACCGACAGGCCATGAGTATTTAGTCTCAAGGAATGCGGGTGTCATTTCACCACGATGGATTTTAACTTCCACTTCCCTACGATTAGGTAGTAAACATACAGGGCAGTTAGGGGTTTGGAGAACCCATTGTAGCGCATTAACAGAAGCAATTTGCGTGTCGCTCGCATGGGGGCTTTCGGGGTACTCATTTATCCGATTTTGTATTTCAACCTTAGTTCTCATCTACAACACTCCATATCATTACTCTAAACCTTTCACCAGTTCGTGTGCTTTCACCGAAGTAATCCTTCTCATCTTCCCTAGCCCTCCTACATAAGAACCTATCGTCCTTAAGTAGTGTTTGAGTGGCGGAGTTCACATTGACGGGAGCGAAGCGGAAATAACCTATATTATGTAATAGGCTATCCATATCCATTTCACCCTGCTCCTTCAATACCTTATGTGCCTTTGTTCTCCATCGTGCGTAGTTCAGTTTATTGTTCATTTTTTTCATTGTGATACCTCCTTTTGTTCGGCTTTTATTTTACGGGGAGAGTAGCCTATCAAGACCTGTACTCCCTTTCTACCACGCCCACCGCCGGATGAGCGTTCTTCCTTGTACCATCCTTGATGGAGTAGGTTGTCCTCTATCCACCGCTTCGATGCTTGGTAGTCACCGTTAGTAATCATACGGGCTACCTCTTTGATAATGTTAGACCTACTCATTTGAGTGTTCCAAAACGCCGTCTTGATTAGTTTCAAGTCAGCATCCATGACAGTTCTTCTCATCTCCAAACATCGGTCAAGAATAGTTCTCAATTGGTCGGTCATTTCTATGTACAGTATATCGCCACCCTCATATTCGGGTGACATTATTGCATGTCCTAGAGCCAGTCGGCGGAACAAGTCGGCCTCATGGCTTCTTACTTCGGGTCTAAACAACCACTCATTGAAAGCATCATCGAAGAACAATCCCTTCGGAGGGTTCATTATAACTTCCATAGCCCTCTCGGTAAAGAACTCTCGAATCTTTAGATTCAGTTCAACCAGTTCAGCCCTCTCGGAACTCGGCATCGACGCTTGCTTTGCTTGAGCCTTCTTGAATAACATCTCCTTTTCGGGATTCATTTCAATGTCGATGATAAAGAACCTGCGGTCAAGCCCCGACTCCAATTCAAACCGAGCAGGTTGTGTTCCCGCCCATAGAGTAAACTTGGTAGTGTATTCGACCCATCCAGCCTTCATAACTTTCTTGACTCGACCATTATCAGTTGATGTGAGAAGTTGGTCTGTAATGTCGGCGGAGTGGTCTTTTCTACCTGCATTAACCAAGGCTGAAAATTCCTCGAAGCCTAAGAATCCACCGCACATTTCCCTTGCCAGTGGACGACCCATAACTTCGCCTTCTTCATTTACAGAACCAAACATACCTGCCTCGGTAATCGAGTTTGCTCCAATGTCAGTTCTAAAGCCCATGCCTATTTCAGCATTGGCAGGGTTGGATAGTAGCCCAGTATTGGGTGATAAGAATAGATTGATTAGTACAGATTTACCCGAACCCTTCATACCACGCATCAAGATGTGTAGTCTTGTATCGGCTACATGGCTCATAGGAGTATAGATAGGTCGCTTGTCATGCCGTAGTATGCAAGCATCAATAGCAAATGTCTCGTTCTCGTCACCAGTAGGTATGAAAGGACAAGTACCGCACTTGTTCAATCCGTTGAATATGTGAGTGCCAATAGAGCATATGAATACCGGAACTTTATCGGCAACATCAACATAATAGTTGCGCTCTACATACTCATTTACCGTGTCAAATATATTCATCTCTTCAACCCCACATATGATTCGGCACACTCGCCGGTTTATTAACTAATCCTTCAATCTCGCCCATCAATTTATCGCTTCTATCAAATATTTCTTCGAGTTCTTGCTTGAGGTCTAATGAAGCACCTTCAATCAGTGGTAGGTCAAACATACTTAGTAATCTATTCTGTAATGCTATTCCTGCATCCCAGTCCATGCGCTCATCGGGGTTATGTCCACTCACAATAGCCATGCAGGTTTCATAGCCCATCAGTTTACCCATGTGAGGGAACAACCAAGTAGGGGGGCTAAAGAAAAGTTTTACATCGTTTGGGATAGATTGATGGAAGTCGTATTCTATGATTTCCGTTGAGTCGTGAATCTTAAAGACATTGTTATCAAGAGCGTCGTGTATAGTAGTAGATGATGCGAAGTAAATATGATTATGCTCGTTTTGTTTAGCGACTTCTAATAAGTCACGAACTGGCGGGTAGGCATGAATCCATGTAGTCATAGATTGTTCCGGCGGAATCAAAGAAGTTTGAGGCCATCGAGTTACATTGAGTACAGTGTAACCCGAACTAAAGTACAAATCCCAACCAATGTCCTCATAGTCTTCTGTTTGATTGAAGACATTGTTATTGATTAAGTGGCTCAATACTTTGGCCTGTGGCTTATCCAGTTCTACCAGCCCACTTATTGCTAGATGCGAAGCGCATCCATATTCATGTTCGGTGAATATGATTAGTCCTTTGTTATGTGTACTTAGCATGGTGTTAATATCGCTACCATCCATTGTGTATATGTCTATGCTATCGTGTTTTGTTCTCATATTATTCACTACCCCGTCGTCAGTATTTAATACTACCGGAATTAATTTTGTTTAAGTTTATTTCTCAAAATTAAATAAACGATTTACTGGAAGCCGGAATCGCTAATTAAGTTAATTCCCTAAAGAGATATTAAAGAAATAATAGTATATACTATAATAGTAGTAATAGTAAGTAGCCATTATGTTAAAACCCTATAACGAATAAACTTAATTCGGTGTTTAGCCTCGCAGTTAAGCGTTTAATTAATTTTAAAAAACAGAATTAAACAAACTTAATTACGGAAGTATTATATACGCACCCCCAATCGTTGATGCAAAAGAATATCATACTCCCTCGTAGTGAACCATTTAGGGTAAATACCCTTCTTTAGAGTAGTAGTTGTAAGATGCTCAACACAAAGCCCAACAGTATCTTTCACCATTATGGCAAGCCCTACTGAATCTTTCTTTTTGATTAACTTCGGCTCACATAATCCTACCTGTATTTTGGCACTACAAAAGCCCCTAACGGCGAAGTAATAACTATGTCCTATGTCATACACTACTATGGTACAATCCTTGACCGCATGGACTAACGCAGGGCGTATATGATTACCCGATTTTGTACGATATATGAGTGGTTGGTAAACTAAGAGGCCACTGGAAGCAGTACTTAGCATATTACCTACTATCCGTATGTCGTCAAAGTTCTTAGACTTATCATCTAAGTTAGCAAACATTCTTACCGTACCATCTTTGTCATGCTCCACCTGTATGTATCTATTACCATTCTCTATGGCTTCAACAGTGAACTCCTGTAATAATGATAGTAGCGACGGACTATTGATAGTCGGTGCGAATATATCGTCCTCAACCGGAGGTCTTGGGAGCGGGTCTTGGTAAAAGATGGCATCGAAATACGACCACATCACATCTTTACCTGTGAGAGAATATACTTCATCTCCTTCTTGAATCTGTATGAAAGGTGTCTGTATCAGCAAACCTTTCTTGTTGCGTGTGAGTGGTTTAGTCGTAATGTAGTTAATGGCTTTCAAATCAATTAATGATTTCATCTGTCATACCTCCACCTATTGAACTTCTCCACATCGAGAACCCAAACCACAACCTTTCGACTAGTCATAGCCGAGTAGCCTGTTGCACTACCTTTCTTCTGTACGCCTCCAATAGCCTTTAGTTTAGAGCCGATACTATTCCGTGTCGGTAGCCATCTAGGTGTCTTGGTGTCAGCCAGTAAATTGAATATGTCGTATGATGATAGCCCATCGGGGTTGTCCTCTAGCAATTTCATTACGCTATCCGCAAATGTAAAATTCATCCTATCACCTTTAAAAAATTGGTGGGCGGAGAATCCGAATGGAGGAATGTCGAACCAAATATGAAACTACAAAAGAAGAAAGGTTGAGAACTCCCCGCCCAATTAATAATGTAGTCACGCCAGTACTTAATCATTCCTTCACCTTCTTT
>Ga0187217_1000516_pt1 | contig 16142 bp, 26 predicted proteins | sample 15SPOviralmetaG_FD_130165 | JGI IMG/M metagenome (GOLD analysis project Ga0187217, IMG submission 130165) | Marine viral communities from the oligotrophic San Pedro Time Series (SPOT) site, San Pedro Channel, CA, USA - 15 SPOT_SRF_2010-09-15... | ecosystem: Environmental > Aquatic > Marine >... | reverse complement strand
AGTCCAGATAGCATCAGAAGATTGATTACAAGGATGCGTGATGCTGGTTATGAGATTGACATTATGGATATGGCAGTCAAATACGGTGAAGCGCGACGGCGTATGTATTTGCGTTTTGTAAATACAGGTAGATTGATTGATCCAGATTATGTTCGCGCTGTTGGCGACAATCCATCAAAGACATATGATACATTAAAACAGGAAGGAGTGGCAGATGGCTACACCAGAATTGACAACAATGTCGGACGAGATGCAGAAAAGCCCGTCCTCGAAGACACCAGGAACCTACTGGAAGGAACGGACTTACGAGTTTCAGAAGGCAGAGGACAAAGCGGAGAGCTTGGCGCAAGAGCCGTTAGCGAAGAACCTAGTACGGGGCGTATTGGCGAAACTGAATCAGAGCTAGAACTTGATTTGGAAATACCTGTTGCAGAGCGTATCGGTGATGATGGCGAAGTAGTCGCACAAACAATGACATTACGCGATATTCGCAATGAGATAGACCAAGATCAAAAGATGTTAGATCGTTTAGAAGGATGCGCGGCATGAGTTTTCGTGAATGTATAGACAATGCCCAAGCAGAAGGCACGATCACTCAAGAGCAAGCTGGCCTAGCCAGGACATTGTTTGATGATTTAGAAGCAGAATATCAAGGCAGCATGGCTCCTGGTGCAGCTCAATCACAAGCTGCGCGAGATGCGTTTGATTCTTTGAAGCGCATTGCTACAGAAAGCAAACGCCGTAGAGGTTTGCAAATCCAGAACTGGAAACAGATTACAAATAATCTGAATGAATATCGTGATATTCGCGGCAATGTTAATTATGGCAAAGCAGCTGAAGCATTGTTTGATACTGATGGCTTATCTAGGTATTCGAGCGTGGTACAGCGTGAGGCAGCTGTAGAACGGGCAGCGACACGCAAGCTATATGATGTGTTAGCTACATTCCGGCGCAATATTATTGGCCAGACAAGAAATAAAGCGCAGCTCAAGAATATGGTGCGTGAGGTATTTGGTGAAGATACAGGTGATGCCAGCGCTAGAGAGATGGCACAAGCCTGGTCTGAATCATCGGATTATCTCCGTAAGCGTTTCAATTCTGCCGGCGGTCAAGTACCGTCTAGGCGTGATTGGGGTATGCCACAAATGCACAGTACTGTTAGAGTGCGTAGCGCAACATTTAACGAATGGCGAGAGTTTATTCAGCCACGATTAAATGCTGGCAAAATGATTGATGAGCAAACCGGCTTACCAATGACTCCTGAGAAAATGGAACTAGCATTGCGTGATGTATATGAGACAATCCGCACTGATGGTTTCAATAAAATGAATCCTGGCGCAACAGGTCAGGGTCGTTCTATTGCCAAGCGCCGGACAGACCATCGCTTTCTGGTATTTAAAGATGCCGACAGCTGGCTTCAATATCAGGAAAAGTTTGGCAATGATAATCCATTTGATACGATGTTTGGCCATATCAAGAGTATGTCCAAAGATATTGCATTGATGGAGATACTTGGGCCGAACCCACGGGCAACAGTTAATTTCCTAAAGCAAACAGCTCAAAAACAAGCAGCAATGGCTGGCGATGAAGCTATGGAAAATGCTGCTAGAAAATCAGCTGCAAAACTAGATACTTTTTATATGGCTGTTACAGGCGCTAACAATTCACCGATTGATAGCCGTGTCATGTCCACATTTGCTGGATTGCGCCAGGTGTTGCAATCAGCGCAGCTCGGAGCTGCGGCGATATCAGCTATCACAGACGTAAACTTTCAGCGCATGGCTAGAGGTTTTGTCGGTTTGCCTCAAGCAAAGACAATCACAGACTATCTAAAACTATTGATGCCACTAGGCGCTGAAGAAAGAGGCAAGACTGCTATCCGTCTTGGTTTGATTGCAGAGGGCTGGTCTAGTCTAGCATCAGCTCAGATGCGTTATGTAGGTGATATATCAGGGCCAGAAGTAACCAGGCGCATCGCTGACTTTGTTATGAGAGCATCCTTCCTATCACCATTCACTCAGGCTGGACGCTGGGCTTTTGGCATGGAGTTTCTTGGCACGTTGGCCGACAATACAGCAAAGACATTTGATGAACTAGACACACCGTTACGCACTACTCTTGAGCGTTATAACATTGGTTCTGATAAATGGGATATCATGCGCTCTACAGAACTGTATGACCATGAAGGCGCAACATTCCTACGGGCAGAAGATATTGAAGCCAGGACAGATATTGATCCCACACTGGCCAGGGATTTGGCTACACGCATGATGGAGATGATCGAGACAGAGACAAACTTTGCTGTTCCATCATCGAGCTTGCGTGGCCGTGTAGCACTAACGGGCGAAACCAGACCAGGCACAATATCAGGTGAGTTATCACGCAGCTTTGCCATGTATAAAAACTTTGGCGTTACTTTGGTCAACACTCATTTGATGCGTGGCGTTACTCAAGAAGGCGCAAAGGCAAAGGGCAAGTATCTTGCTGATCTGATTATCAGCACGACAGTTATGGGCGCTCTGGCAATCCAACTAAAAGAGATGGGCAAAGGCCGTGATCCGCGTCCTATGACAGATAATGCTTTCTGGCTTGCAGCTTTCTTGCAAGGTGGTGGCATAGGTATATTTGGTGATTTCATTTCTAGTTCAGAAAATAGATTTGGCGGTGGTCTTGCGGAAACAGTGGCCGGCCCCGTGGTTGGTTTTGTTGATGATGTTGGAAAACTTACTATAGGTAATCTGATACAAGCAGCCAAAGGCGATGACACAAACATCGCGCGCGAAACAATCAAGTTTGCTAGTCGTTACACACCAGGCAGCTCATTGTGGTATGCACGTTTAGGACTAGAGCGAATGGTCACTGACCAGCTATTACTTTATGCTGATCCTAAAGCCAGGTCTAATATGAGAAGGCTTGAGAGCCGATATCGCAGAGAATATGGGCAGCGTTATTGGTGGCGTCCAGGAAAGACCGAACCTAGTAGGGCGCCAGATATTGAGAATATTCTGGCACAGACACGCTAAATATGGTATTTATAAGCATCGGATTCAGGAGAAACTAAATGGCCGATATCGCAATTAACCCTGTAGTACGCAGAGTCCAGTTCACTGGTAACACTGGCCTTGGCCCTTTTGCGTTTACATTCAACATTCTCCAAGATACCGATATCGTTGTTTACAAGAACAGAACACTGTTGACGTTAACAACGGATTACACGGTTTCAATAGATGCTAATGGCACTGGCAGCGTAACGCTTACCGGCAGCGGCAACGGTACAGCCCTTGTTGCTGATGATGTTTTCACGCTCATTGGTGGCCGTGAATTATCCAGGACAACAGACTTTGTAACGGCTGGCGATCTACTGGCATCGAGCTTGAATGAACAGCTGGACAGTAATGTTATCATGTCTCAACAGCTGGACGAGCGTTTCTCTAGGACGATTAGAGTAAATCCTGGTGATGCTGACAAGACTCTGGAAGTACCATCTGTTGCAGATCGCGCCGACAAAATCCTAAAGTTCGATAGCTCTGGCAATATCGCCGTAGAAAGCGCATCAGCCCTCGCTGCTGGCGCAGTGGTGGGTGCTAACTTTACCAACAACACATTTACTGGCGATGGCTCTCAGACAGCCTTCACGACCACTGTAGAGGCTGGATCAAAGAACAACGCACAAATCTACATTGATGGCGTTTACCAGCTAAAGTCTAGCTTCTCTGTGTCTGCTAACACCCTGACATTCACTGAGGCCCCACCGCTAAACTCGCAGATTGAAGTTATCATTGGTAATGCGCTCGATACGATTGCTGGTGATGCTGGTAATGTTGATTACAATCAAGGCGGCACTGGCGCACAGACACGCACAGTCGAGAACAAGCTGCAAGATGTTGTGTCGGTCAAAGACTTTGGTGCGACTGGCGATGGAACCACTAACGATACCGCAGCATTTACTTCCGCTGAAGCAGCAACCAGTTCGTTTATTCATGTTCCGGCTGGCACATATGTAGTTAATAGTCTTGCGCTTGACAAAACATACTACGGCGCGGGCGTTATAAAGTTGGATGGCACATTGCAGCCACAGATTTTAAGCAATGCCAGACCTAATACTGTGACCGTGTTCCCGCCAGTTACTAACGCCTCTAATGTGTTAAAGCCCGATGGCACTTGGCTTGATGTAAGTTCAAGCACAACATCTGGTTTACAAGAGGCTGTTAATTACGCTTGTGGTGATGGAACCGCTGGATCAGGCGATCATGATTTGCACATTGTTGGTGGTGAGGCTTCAACAGGCGGCGCGATTGTTTACAATTTATCAACCACTCTTGCGTTCCCATCAATGCAAGGCAAGAAGGTAACCTCTGGCGCAGTAACTTTAAACTTTACTAGTGGCATTGGAACTAATTCATGTGTGACTTTTGATAGCTGCATGATGGTTGATGTGAGGCTGCAAGGTTGCCAAATAGTTAACGGCGGCACTGGCACTGCATTGGTTTTTGAGCCAACCAATTCTTGCCCACTTGATACATTTGTACATCAAATCGTTGACAGTAGTTTCCACATTACAACTGTAGTAAACATCAACAACAGCGCACAAGCCAGTGACGCTGGGGCTGTTGTGCGGTTTGTTCCAACATCAGGAACACATGCATCAAACAATGGCATTGTAAACAGTACATTTATTTTTGATGAGATTAATCAAGAAAACACGGCATCAACCACTGCTGGTATCTGGATACAAAACAGCGCAGCAAACAAACCCTTCGCTAATAACTACATTAAGTGTCAACACGTTCACAATCAAACAGGCGTTGGCGTTCAAATAGGAACAACATCAGCGCACGCAGCAACTGCGTCTGGTAATACATACCAAATTGTTTCAAACAGCAATAGCGGCGCAAGCTCAGACTTTAATGTTTTTGAGGATCAAGCTGTTTTAAAAATTGCCAACGAAAATGCCAATGCAACTTATGGTCTTGTGTTGCAGTCGTCCGCTGCTAACTGCACAATCATCAGTTCTTTGTTGCAAGGCTCAACCGCTGCTTATAATAACTTAGCAACAAACAAAACATCTAATCAATGGATTGGTGCAAAGCCTATTGCCGCATCGACTGCAATATCTGTTGGAGCCTCACCATTTGTTCATCAAAATACTTTATTAAGAGATCAACAGGTAATTGTTCAAGCTGGTACACTTACAGCTAACACACAGATTTCTCACGATGGCTCAACATATTATGATGTTGGTGCGGCAAACGGCATATTTAATCTACCGCGTGGAATGTATTTAAAGGTAACTTATTCATCTGCGCCTAGTATGCGCTATTATGAAGTATAGGAGATAAGAGATGGCTCTTTCAATGGCAACAAATTATAGTTCTGCACACGGCATAGATGTTGCCGTGCCAGTGGCTTACATACGAGTTGACAGTCTGCAATGCAAAAAAGACTTTGCTCAAGCTGCTGTTAGTTATTATCAAAGCGAGGGTGCTTTTAACGCAGACAGGCCAGCATTTAAAACAAAATTTATTTCTTTTGTGCCTGACGTTACTGATGGCTCAGACAACTTTATTAAGCAAGCCTACTTGCATCTCAAAACCCTAGATGACTTTTCTGGTGCGGAGGACGCATAATGACCATCAAAAAAACTGGCGGTATATTTGGAAGAAACCCAACCTTCAACGATGTAACGGTTGACGGAACTCTTACTGCATCTGCCGTTGGTCTTGATGGCGCAGTAACTATAAACGAAAGCGGCGCGGCTGTTAACTTTCGGGTTGAGGGTGACAACGATACTCATTTAATTTTTGCTGATGGAACAAATGACAGAGTTGGCATAGGCACAGATGAAACTGCTTTGTTCAATACTACAGGTGGCAACGCAAAATTGGTTGTAACCGGCAATAGCAGTTCAACGAGTATTAGCGGGAATACCAACGCAGCATTGGTAATTGCAAATGGCGATGGTACTGCAAACAATACCGCTGGATTACATTTTGCAAGAGAAGATGGTGACGGTGCGCCGAACTATGCTGGCGCAAGCATCGTGGCTCAATTCCCACAGGCGCAAATCAATGGTCAATATCCACAAGGCCAGATGGCTTTCTTTACATCAACAAGCCAGAATAGCGCACCTTCTGAAAAAATGCGTATCCCTGCTGGTGGCGGGTTACTTATTGGAACCGTTGACACTGATCTAAACGATACTGGCGATGCTGGTGTTTATGTTGAAGCTGGCGGTAGAACGAAGATAGCTGCAACTGGTCAAGAGGTTATGCAGATCAACCGATCTGAAGCAGACACCAGCAGCAGAAACATTATTCTGTTTTACCGCAATGGCGCAAATGTAGGTAAGATTACCGGTGATGGAACAAGCGTGGCTTATGTTACATCTAGTGACTACAGGCTCAAAGAAAATGTAACTGCAATTACTGGCGCGACTGATCGCCTCAAACAACTCAACCCTGTACGGTTTAACTTCATTGCTGATGCCAGCAAAACTGTTGATGGTTTTTTAGCGCATGAGGTTGAAGCTCATGTGCCAGAATCTGTTTTTGGGGTCAAAGATGAGATGGATGCTGAAGGTAACGCAGTCTATCAGGGTATTGACCAATCAAAACTTGTGCCGCTTCTCGTGGCAACCATACAAGAACTTGAGGCACGCATAACCGCGTTGGAGGCATAAATGGCACTCACTAAAGTATCGCAGGGCTTGATTGATGAGACTGGCTTAGATGCCAGCCTTCGAGCGTATACCAGAATATACATACCAGCGGATTACAATGCGGTTGGCGATGGCTCAACTGATGATGCCACTGCGATGCAGAACGCAATCAATGCTATCAATACGGCTGGCGGCGGCATCCTAGAACTTGGCGACAAGACCTACCGCATCGACACCAGCCTGACTATTTACGCAAACATGACAATCCGAAATGGTACACTTGATTTTAGCAATCAGGTGTCAACTGGTGGCGGTCAAACCCCATCAGATAACTCTGTTGGTTTGTTTTTGGCTAGTGGGATTTCTACAAGTCAGGCAGACATCAATGCCACAGTAAGCCGAGGCGACCATCAGATTACTGTTGTAAGCACAACCAACCTTGCGGCGAATGATGTAATTTATTTGCGTGATCCGAATGTGAACTTTGGTGATGGCGTTGATGAGACTTCAACAAAGAAAAGTGAGTATGCTGTAATTCGCAGTATTGATAGCGCAACTCAATTTACTCTACAGGCTGCGGCTGAAGATACTTACACATCTTCAACTGGTGTTGTTGACGTAATGACACCAAATGAAAATGTGGTCATTGAAAATCTGCGTTTGATTGGTAACAACGATAATTCAAATAGAACCACAGCAATCAATCTACAGTCTACACGCAATGCTATTGTCAGGAATGTACGCACAGAAAAATGGCAAAACCGTGGTGTGCGAATTGCAGAAAGTATCAATGCTCGCGTTGAGGGTTGTGAGTTCTTAGAGCATGATAATACTGGACTTGGGTATGGTGTGACATTTGTTGATGGTTGTTATGGCTGTGTTGTAGATAACTGTAATTTTATTTTTTGCAAACACGGTGCTGTTATTGGGGGCGGTGATCTTGTGTCAAGAGGTACAAAAGTATCGCGTTGCTCTTTTAGGGGATCAGTTGAGCAAGCTATTGATGGTCACCAAGGAACTTGTGACGATATAATCACAGAAAACTATATTGCGGCTGGCGATCATGCCGGACTGTCATCAGGTCAAAATGGCATTAACTATCGGGGCGGTAGCTGTGTCATTACTAATAATATGATTGATAGATCATACGATACAGGCATTGCTGTTTTTGCGGCTAAAGGCCCGAACCGTGAAAAGTTTGCTGTGATTACTGGCAACACAATTAAAAATATGAGGACAGGTGGTCGAGGAATTATTTGTAATTATGGCGACACTAATAGCAATCAACTGAGGTCATTGATCATCAGCAATAATGCGATGATGGAGTTGAACGGCGATTTTGAATACGGCATTGAGGTTCACGCCAACGAAGAAACAATCAGCAACTTAGTGATTTCTGGCAATACGATTGATGAGACTGATACCTATGGCATTTACTTACACCGCAGTAATTCAAAAAGCATCCAGTTCTTTACCATCAATAACAATGTTGTAAAATTAGCTGGCGGCACTGGTTTTGAAATTGGTGCTGGCACTAACTATGGAACAATTGTTGGCAATTCAATTTATGGCATTAACTCAGGCGACACTGCAATGGACATTGATGGCGGCAACATAACTGTTGATGGTAACCAGACCCACAATACGGCTACTGGCATTGATGTTTCTGGCGGAACAAATATCACATCTGGAGACAACGGTTAATGGACAACGGAATAATTAAATGAGCAAACCAACAGCTGCATCAGTTCAGGCTCAGATAAATACACATGAAGCCGTATGCGCGGAGAGATGGAAAGAGACCATTCTCCGTATCAAACGTATTGAGCAAATTATGATTGGTACAGCTGCTACCATGATCGTCTTACTCTTGAGCATGATTATGCGAGGCTGATATGGTTGTTGCCGAGGTGCTTACTGGTATTGCACTCGTGCAGCAATCCGTAAAATTCATAAAAGAAAATATTAGCACCGCCCAGGATATTGGGCAGATCGCAAGCCAGATAGATGATTTGTTTCGTGGCGAAAAGGAAGCCCAACAAGCCAGAGCTAAAAAATCAAGCACTGGTTTGGGCGATCAGTTTGGTGTTGATACTGTAGCGAAGGAAATCATAGACGCGCGCCTCGCTGCGGAACAGCTACAAGAGGTAGCGACCATGGTTGATATGCGTTTTGGACATGGAACGTGGGCTGGCATTATAGCTGAGAGAGCAAAGCGCATCCAAGAGGCCAAAGAACAAGCAGCGGCAGCTAGGCGTAAGAAAATACAAGAAGCCAAAGAGTTTGAGGAAACGATGAAACAGGTTGTTCTTGTTGGAACAATCATTGTCATAGCTGTAGGTTTGTTTATTTTCTTAATGGTCAGTGTAGCAAGGGCGTTTGTGATATGACAAAAAAGTTTGAAAAAGATACAACATATTCTCAGTATGATCTTGATGGTGATGGCATAATTACTGATGAAGAACTGGCTCATGCAAAAGAGATGAAGCAAGAGGAAGCAGAGCTACGCAAGCTGCTTGCTCAGCGGCGCATGGCAACAGCCACTCTTGTTTCAATGGGTGCATTTACCCTGGCCATGTTCTTTGTAGATATCGAGCGTGTCAATGCCCTGGGCGATATCAGTAATTTATTTTATTTGGCTGGCGCTGGCATTGTTGGTGCTTACATGGGTACGTCTGTATGGATGAGCAAAAAGTAATGGAGTGATATGTTTCAAGCCCTTGTTCTTGCTTGTATGGTTTTTGAACCGACTCAATGTTGGCAGCTAGAAGACCAACGGGGGCCGTATAGTTCCTACGAAAGATGCGAGGCTAGAGCTATGGAGATGTCAAGAAGCGTTTACATACACATGAAAGGCTACAAGCCAGTATCGTGGAAATGTCAGGCTTTGCCGAAAGGGAGACTAAGCACATGATTCAAGCATTGATCGGGCCTATCGCCTCACTAGCCGGTTCCTGGATGGAATCGAAAGTAGAGCAGACCAAAGCCAAAGGCGTTGTTGCCAAAGCAAAAGCCGAAGCAGAAGCGCAAGTTATGGTTACAGCTGCTACCCATGAAGCTGGCTGGGAAAAGATTATGGCTCAAGCCAGCGACAACAGCTGGAAAGATGAGGCCTGGACAATCTTATTCATTGTTATCATTGCCATGTGCTTCATACCATTTACTCAGCCCTATGTGGATCGTGGATTTGAGGCTCTGTCAAATACCCCTGACTGGTTTCAATGGGCAGTTTATGCTAGTATCGGTGCATCATTCGGTTTGAGGGGATTGAAAGGCTTTAAGAAATGAAACGAAAGTTTCCCAAGGTAGCAAAAGACGAAAAGTCTGGTGTTCCTAAAAAGTATGTTGCCGGCTCATCTAATCCCGATGCTACCAGGAAAGAGATTCTACGCACCAGGGCGTTATATCGGATGGGCAAACTGACTCCGGCCATGATGGACAAAATCAGCAAGGAAAGGTCAAAGCGATGAAGCTACCAGCCAATCTAGTGAAGCAAGTAGGCGGCATGGACAAGGCTAAAAAGATTTATAAACGCGGTCTTGGCGCTTACTACAGCTCTGGCAGTAGGCCAAAAGTTTCTGCCCATCAATGGGCTATGGGCCGGCTAAAGTCGGCAGCAACAGGCAAAGGCGGCGCAAGGAAAGCTGATGCCGATATTTTGAAAGGATAAAACTATGCCTATGGGAAAAGGAACATACGGTTCTAAAGTTGGCCGGCCATCAAAAGCAGATAAGGCAAACCCGAATCTAAAAAAGATGGCCATGATGCGGATGAAAAAAGCCAAAGGTAAAAATGCGAAGTAACTTTGAGCAATGCCTGGAGTGGTTGCTAAAGCATGAAGGCGGCTTTGTCGATCATCCTGATGATCCAGGCGGCATGACAAACAAGGGGATAACAGCGGCTACATACGGGCGCTGGCTCAATGAAGTGATGGATGTTGATACGGAAATCACAGAAGAATTGATGCGTAACATTCCTAATAATCATGTCGAGGCAATCTATCGTGAGGAATACTGGAACCGTATTGCTGGTGATAAACTGCCTTCTGGTCTTGATTGGTCTATATTTGATTGGGCTGTCAATTCTGGAACTGGCCGTGCTGCGAGAGCCTTACAACGTGAAATAGGCGTAGCAGCTGATGGCGGCATCGGCCCTGTTACGCTTGCAGCTGTCGCAAAAAAAGACACCCTCGAATTAATCGAGGGCATCTATCAAAAGCGCCAGAACTTTTATGAGAAGCTAAGTACCTTTGATACGTTTGGCACTGGTTGGACTCGCCGCAACGAGGAAACCAAAGAGCAAGCTATCAGTCTAATATAGTCATCCCGTTCTTTAGACCTTTAGCCCGTTTGATCCAGCCACGGCGCTCGATGGCCATCAGATGCTTTGCAATGGTAGGCATCGACACATCAAACTTTGCAGCTATATCTTTGTGCATTGGCATTGTGCCGGCCTCATCAAAATGCTGCTTGATGTAATCAAATACCTGTTTCTGTTTTTCTGTCAGATTAAACTTTTCCATTATGTTGCGGCTCCTAATCTAGCCAGATGTTTCTTGTATGATTCGGTGACAATTTCCATGCCGGATTCATCCAGCTGATCGAGGATTGCCTGGTTGTTCTGACGCAGCTGCTTGAGCATTGTCATTCTTTCGCGTGGTGGCAGCTCTTTGCCTGATGCAGTTTTCTCTGCTTGGCTGTAAGTTGTCATCATCTTCAAGAACGCATTGGCAAAATCATCTATGCTGTTGCATGGATCGCCAACATTATTGCCTGTTGCAGATACCATCTGATAACTAACAGCTGGTTCCTCGGCCATAGGCGGTTCCTCAACCGGCTCTATGATCTCTGGGGCATCTTCTACCACAATTTCTGCTTCTGGCTGTTCTGGGGCTTTCTGTGGCGCCTCGATTGCATCCAATGGATTGGCCGGTGGCGTTACGTTTACCGGCTCTGTTGGATAATCCTGGGCTTCTTCTGCCGTGACCACACCCTTGAGCGCATCGGGGAAAGCATCACGCAAGGCAAAGCCTCGCGCCCTCATGGTCAACATCCGATCAGGATATTGTGTCCACGGGCCTTGCCTTCCCCATAGCCGCGCCCGTTTTGCATCTTCAACCGAAAAGCTCTTTGTTGTTTCCTCGATTTCTTCTTGATACCGGCGCTTTACTTTGCAATAGGCGGTGCGCTTGTCGCCTTCACCCTCAACCCATTCGGATACACCAGCGCAGCGCGGATCATTCTTGACCAGGGCAAGGGCTGCATCTCCGTAGACGCTGGGCTTGCCATTGATAACTGCAATGTTCTGCAATGCTTGCAGTGGTTGCAGCCCCAGCTCATAGCCCCATTGCACGGCCACAAGAACGTCCTGTGGCTTGCCTTTGTAGTTGGTTGGAACCATGCCGGAGCTGGCCACCATCTTGGAAAACTCCATAGCTTCGCTCATGGTTTGCGGTGCGAGTGTTGGTAACTTGTTCATTTGACCCTCTTTACTGTTACAGTTTTCTGCCGTGCCTCTGATTCTGGAACGGCTGGTTTTAATTCATGGTTACAAGACGGGCAGCACTCAGCTGGCTTTGCCTTGGTTCTACGGAATGGCCATGCCACATTGTAGGCGATGCCGGTTTCATTATCGACAATGGTAGCCTTTGTATGGTTGCCCATAGCCCCCATCAAATACTGGCCATGCGTGTCTTTCATTGTTTGATCGATCTTGATTGCTTCATTGGCATCATCAATGGACAATACCGAATCAATCAAATCAGGATCAAGCTCGATAGGTTCTTCAACTGGCTCAGTGTAAAACTGCGCCATTTCTTCTGCGGTCTTTGGCGCTGGGTAAGTACCGTTTGCCATGTGTTGTTCAAACTCTGCCACAGATTCGGTGATCTGTTTAACGGCTGCTTCGTGCCGTTCAAAGATATGGATAGTAATCTTCCGGCCAGCATAGCAAGTAAACAGGATACCAAACTTTGCATCATGGCACATCATACCCGCTTGCAGCTGCAACGGGCCTCGGTGCAATGGTGGATCGTTTGGTTTTTCTGGCACTGTCGTATACTTGGCTTCAAGAATGACCAGGCCATCGAGCGTGATCTCTCCGTCCTGGTTCATAACAGTGATGCCCTGGCCTTCATTGCTGTATATCTTTTGAGGCTTGGCCAAGGGCAGCAACCCATCATCTGAATAATACAGCTCCATCTCTGGATGTTTCTTTGCTGCCAACTCTCCGTTTTCTGTGTGGTTTATCATCTCATCGAAATGAAACCCCAACATCGACAAGCCGCGCTTCAAAATAATAGGCTCAACAGCTGTACCAATGTCTGCCGGCAAGCTGTCCAGGGGCGCCGGCTGTATGCCTTTTACGGCATCCTTTGCCCTATCTATAATCTCATACGGGCTATCCCATTGGCTATAGCCAAGCCAGGCGGGTATAACGCTGCCCGAAAGATGCGTGTTCGGTGATAGTTTAGCCATCCAAAAAGTTCCTTCCTGATTCTGTTATCTTCCATACAATTTCGTTACGCTTGCGGCTGTTCATAACCCGTCTGCCGCTGTCCTCGACCAAACCATATCTTGCCAGCTCGGTGATCCTGGGCTTGACGCTGTAAAGCCATTCGCCCAGAATGTTAGTGATTACCTCCCCCGTTGCGCCGATCTCTCCCTTATCGGCCAACGCACTTAGCACCTTGAGTCGCAAGCCAGTGACTCTTGGTGCTATTTTTTCTGCCGCTTCGCGTTCCGTGTCTGGCGCATTGCGGTGGTACATTGTTTTAATATCTACTTCCATAAGTCTGCTCCCATTGCTATTAAACTCCACCAGGTATATGACCGGCTGTCCTCGATTCCGAACATCCAAAGCCAATCAATCCAACCCATAATGAACAGGAATAGAATCACTGCTCCGATTAAATCACCCTTTTGCATTAGCTTTCCTTTCCATCTTGTCAGCTAAAATTCCCAGATTCATGGCAATGGTTAGCAGCTCTTTGTTATCGTTCTGCATGGCCATAACCATCAGCTCCTGGGCTTTCTTGTATATTTCCCTATACAGGGTCATTATTATGCAGTCTCCTTTTCGTATTCCCGCATCAGTTCAAAAAGTTTGTTGGCGTGCCAGAACACGGCTTGATAGTCTTGCGTTTTGGCCTCTTGTTTTTTCATTACTTTGGCTGCGTCAATAGTCGCTAACGCTGCGTTTTCTAATGCCTGTTCAATCAAAGTCATTATTTTACCTCCGCAAATATTTGGTGAACGATCCAACGCTGCTCATGGGTCATTGCCCAGGTGCGCTCTTTCAGCTCAGTGATGATCTTGGCAGGAGCAGCGTTGCTGCTCTCCGTGCCTTCGATCTCGGCCTGATTGTCGAGATACCATTTGATAAACTCTAGCATCTAGTGTCCCCACCCCGCCGCTGTCTCATGCTTTGGCTCACCATCCCAAGGGTAAGCGTAGGCGTAGCTGGCGATCTTAAAACCAGTGGTGTTGATCTTCCGCTTGATTGTGTCGCCCCACTTGACCATCGGGTTAGGGTCTGGAACCACCATGTCAACGCCGGTCATGCTGTCCACACAGTTCTTGCCGATCTTGACGACCTCGACCGTGGCAGCTGTCCGATCTACAACCTGGTAGAAGTCAATGTTGGTCTGGTCATAGCCCCAGCTGGTATAGAAGATATCCCCGACCTTTACCTTGTCCCGCATCTTGGCAAGCCGGTCAGTGTCCCGCTGCTTGGCCTGGGCTTTGTAATCCTCGGCTGCTTGCACATCGGTGAAGAACTTAGCAACGTATGCCTGGGCGTTTTCCAGAGTCGTGAACCGATAGTGAAAGTCTGGCTTCTGCCGCTTGCCGGCAAACCCCATGACCACATGGTAATCGTTCTTGCCGATCATGTAGCACACTGCGGTGCTTTTCTTGTCAGCGACTCTGACCCCGCCCTTGGGAATGTAAAACTCCCGTGTTGGTTTGAATCTAGCCATTATTTTACCTCCTTGATATTTCCATTGCTGTCATATGGGCAAGCGTCCCAATCGTAGCTTGCCGTGTCTATCTCGTATTTGATCTCGTCAATGACCGCCTTCTTGGTCATCTCTTGATCGAAAGGCTGGCAAACATAACAGGTTGTGCCGTGAACCGTGGTCAGTGGCAACTTGAACAGAATGTCGATTGTCCCACACTCAAAACTGTAATCGGCAACCCAGGCCCACCGTTTAGCGCCGAGCGCCTTTTTCATTTGTGCCTCTGTATACATTAGGCTAACTCCTCATCCATTCCGTAAATGTCGCCAGTCTCTTTAATGAGCTGCACAGTGTCATGACCGTTGATCCAGACCCGCTTGTTCTCACCAAAGTTCTCACCCCCGAACCATTCCCGCCAAGTTACAAAGAACTTGTCCTTGTCTTGTCTATGCTCGGCAGTAACCAAACCAGTATGACCGTCAAAATCGACCATGAACTTGAACCAATCGAGGTCATCCCAATGCTTGCTGCAATAGAAGTAGTCAACGAACTTCTCGTGTTTGTAAGTCTTAGTCATTATTTAACCTCCGCTTCTGCCCAGGTCTTACCCTTGGCGATTGCACATAAGCTGTATATCTTGCCCTCTACAGGCTTGTCTTGAGCCTCGGCAACGTGCAGCTCGATGTCTGTCTGCCGGTTGCCGGTCTCTTGCCGAGCGCCTGGTAAATCGAAAAGATCATTCATTGTTTAGCCTCCTATTAGCCATCAGTCACCCTATACATAGCAACCGATATCGGTTAAGTCAATAGGGATATCGCATTTTTATTAACTTTTTTTTGTGAGGGTACGAATGGCCAAAAAACGGCAGAAATCCGAGGATTTAGTGGGGTTTTACCTACGGGTTCCGGCAGTCTTAAAGAAAAAAATTGATGATCTGGCAGAAAAAAAATCATGCAGCCAGGCGCAAATCGTGGTCGAGATGATCGAGCAAGGCATAAACGATCCGGCAGCTGCGGCGCCCAAAGCAGTTGATGCCTGGTTATCTCGGCAATGACGGATCAGCTACACATCGTTGTGCCAGGCCAGCCGGTAGGCAAAGGGCGTCCAAGGTTCGCCAGGGGCAGAACATACACGCCAGCAAAGACCAAGGTTTACGAGCAGCTGATTGGCATGACAGCGCAGCGCGAGATTGAATCAGTTGGATGGGTCAAGACATCGGCGCCGGTCAAGATGCACATCCTGGCGCAGTTTGAAATACCGAAGTCGTGGACAAAGAAAAAGCAGCAAGCAGCATTGCGTGGTGAGTTTACACCAGGCCGGCCAGACATTGACAACGTAGCCAAAGCCGCGTTGGATGCTCTGAACGGTATCGCATACGATGATGACGACCAGGTGTATCAGTTGTCGGTCAAAAAGGTTTACGGCCAGCCATTGCTGGTTATTACGATTGAGCTGGGTTGATGGACAAATACGAACAACACGCTGAGATAGTGATACGGGATTGCTTCAAGGAAGGCTGGGGAGTCT
>Ga0187217_1000515_pt1 | contig 16150 bp, 20 predicted proteins | sample 15SPOviralmetaG_FD_130165 | JGI IMG/M metagenome (GOLD analysis project Ga0187217, IMG submission 130165) | Marine viral communities from the oligotrophic San Pedro Time Series (SPOT) site, San Pedro Channel, CA, USA - 15 SPOT_SRF_2010-09-15... | ecosystem: Environmental > Aquatic > Marine >... | reverse complement strand
CCTAAAATAGCTATTTTTCCTAGTTCATTTGTCATCTATCTATTATATATTTTTTCTGTAGTCATCTAAAGGTGTATACTCTTATTGTGATATCTTTATTAGCAAAAATTCTTGAAAAATTTACGATCGAATTTATTCCTAAATTACCACTTTCCATCAGAACTCCTATTTATGTCAATATTTTAAGATTGAGGAAAGTTAGAGATAGATTAAGATTAGAAAATACATCTAAAAATCCAACATTTCAAGAACGCATGGATTATGCTCTTGATTCGAGAAATAATCTAAACAATTCTGGCCAAAAACTTCTCAAATATAATGAAGAAGTTTTGCTTGAAGAAATTGATGGAGCACGCGTAAAAATTTTCAAGCTCACCCCTCCAAATGCAAATAAAGATAAATACGGTATCTATTTTCATGGTGGGGGTTACTTTGCTGGAAGTATAAATTCTCATAAAAATTTGATTTCAATGATTTCCAATAATTCTAATTTAATAATATATTTTTTTGAATACAGGTTAAGCCCAGAGCACAACTTTCCTGCTGCTCATGATGATGCAAAACTAGCTGTGAGTTATATCGATGAACTTAATAAAAACCAACAAAGTATTTGGATAGGTGAATCAGCTGGTGGAGGACTTGCGACGGGAGTCACTGTTGATGATTCTTTTAACATTAAGCCTAATAATTTAATTCTTCTTTCACCATGGTTGGATTTATCAGACTCGGCAGAGGACAAAAAGTATTTAAAAAATAAAGATGTGACAATTATTATCGAAGGAATGTATGACGTAGGGGAGTATTACGCAGGAGAATATGGAACCAGTAATCCAATTCTTTCACCAATTTACGCCGATATAAAAAGCTTTCCTGATGTCTTAATACAAGTATCTACTGATGAGCTGCTATATAATGATGCAATTGAATTTTCAAAAAAATTAAGAGATAAAAATGTCAATGTAGAACTGCAAACCTGGAGTGGCGTTTGGCATGCTTGGCAGTTTTTTCCAATTAGAGAATCTTATGAAGCAATAGACAATATCATTAGTTATATTAAGTCTCTAGAGGTTCACTCATCTAAATGATGCAAGGCAAACCCAAAAGGAAGTTCTAATCTATTTTCTTCCATTGTATTTCTATCTTTTAAAATTAAATATGTATCATCATCTTTTGTAATTTTTCCATCATTTAAAATTATGCTTCTCTTACATATTTCTAATGCCATTGGTATATCGTGTGTAACCAGAATTAAAGATATATCTAAATTCTTTAAAATTTCGACCAGTTCCCTGCGTGATGCTGGATCTAAGTTTGAACTTGGTTCATCTAGCACTAAGAGTTCTGGTTTTGAAGCAAGAACAGACGCTATTGCTACTTTTCTTTTTTGGCCAAAACTTAAATGGTGAGGGGGTTTTTCAGCATAATCTAACATTCTTACTTTTTGAAGAGCTTCTATTGCATTTTGCTCAGCTTCCTCAGGAGAGTATCCAAAATTCTTTGGCCCAAACATGACATCTTCTAATACTGTAGGCATAAATAATTGATCATCTGGATCTTGAAATACTAAACCGACAGTTTTTCTAATTTTATTAATATTTTCCTGAGAATATTTTAAATTATTTATTTCTATTTCTTCATCTAACTTACCCAGAATTCCATTTAAATGAAGAATAAAAGTTGTTTTACCAGCTCCATTTGGTCCAAGTACAGCAACATGCTCATTTTTAAAAAGTTGAAAAGTAATATTTTCCAAAGCTTTAAATCCGTCAGGATATTCAAAGCTTAAATTGTTAACACTTAAATATGGTTTTTTCATACTACAATCCAATCGACAATTGTTATACCAATAGAAATTACTGAGAAAAAGATAAGTGTTTTGGAGGATTTATACTCTCTTTCTTTGAGCTCAATTGAACCATTAAAACCCCTTGAAAGCATGGAGTTGTAAACCCGTTCACCTCTTTCATAGCCCCTGATTAGAAGTGCTCCTGAGGCGTAAGCAATAGGCTTAAGTCCTTTTATACCCTTCTCATCATACCCTCTAGATTTCATAGCAACTCTTACACGTTTAAACTCATCAATAAATACATCAATGTATCTAATCGCAAATGAAAGAATCGATATTAATAATGGTGACAATTTTAATTTTTGCAGACCGTATATTATTTCATTATTCGATGTAGATGCTGTTAAAACTATAGCTAAAGAAACACAAAGAGTAATCTTTATTAATATTGACAGCATTTCATTAAAACCAGTTTCATATATTGATACTGAAAAGATTTCAAAAATTACTTCATTATCACCTTTACTGATAAATGGCAAAAATAATGCAAAAAGTATGAAAGGTATATCAATGGATAGTCTTTTAAAATAAGTTTTAATATTTATTTTTGAAATATATAGAAAATATAAAACTATCAAAAATTGTAAAAAAACTAAAAAATTATTTTCAAGGCTTAGAAATGCAATTGAAAAAACAATACAAAATGTTGTAAATATTTTGAGCTCTGGCTTTAATTGCCTTAATGTTGAGTCACCATGAATTTCTAAATGATGTGAATGACTTGTATCCATAATCATTTATGTTACTGCAAATAGTTTGCAATAACATAATCAATTGCAGTTTTTACATTGCCCCGAGTATATAAAATGATTATTTATTTCACTAAAATTAGAATCTTTTTTAAGCAGTTCATTTATTTTTTTACTAGTGCTTTCTCTTAAATCAACAATTTTTTGACAAGACTCACAAATAATATGAAAATTTGAATAAGTACTTTTTAAATAGAATAAACCTGATCCATGTACTTGATGAGAGTGTTCAATAATATCAATGCTTTCCAATAATTCTAAAGTTCTATAAACTGTGGCTAAATCAATGCTTTTGTCTCTTTTTAATGATTCAGTATGTAGTTCTTCAACAGTGAAATGTTTATGCCCTGAGTTTTCTAGGATTTTACAAATGATTTCTCTGGCATTGGTAATTCTGAAGCCCCTTTTTCTTAAATGATCAGCGAAGTCCATATTCAAGTATATTATAAGGAGGGGTGCCGAACTCATGAAAAAAAAATTTTTAAAATTATTAAACAGATATAGTTTAATTTATTTACCAGTTATTTGGATATTAGGTCTTGCAATATTTTTTATTGCATTCGAACCAATATCGGCACTTTATTTTTTAAGTTTTGCAGTTATCGGAATTTTTTATGCTTTATTTTTCTATACATCAAATAGAAAAATGGTAGATGATTCTTACAGTGCTTCTGATTATGATTACTCAATCGTTGAATTCTATTCAGATTATTGACTAGGGTGTACAGCTTCAAAATTCATAGTTGATGAATTTAAGAAAAATAATCCAGAAATATTTTTTGTTTCTATAAATGCAAGCAAACAGAAAGACCATCCCTTTATAGAAACTTACAAACTTTACAATACACCTACATATGTTTTAATAAATAATCTTGGTGAGAAACTAGGTAGGAGAGTAGGGACATTTAACCCTAGTTATTTTTTAAGTAAAATAAGCTAGGAAATCTTGTCGCCTAATTTTGCATTTGTATCTGGATTTAATAGGTGTACATCTCCACTAGAAGATATGGAACCTAAAACTAAACATTGGCTCATAATTGGTCCAATTTGTTTGTCACCAAGATTAATGATTGCAACACATTTTTTGTTTTCCAATTCTTTTAATGAGTAATTTGTAACCTGAGCACTTGTTTTTTTTATACCAATATCAAACCCAAAATCTATAGTTAGTATATATGCTGGCTTGATAGCCTCTTTAAATTTCTCAGCTGTGACTATCTTTCCAACTCGAATATCTAGTTTTGAAAATAAATTTATATTTTCGTTTTCCATATAACAAACATAATTACATACTTATCACATGTCAAAAATATTAATTTTAAGTGCTGGCACAAGCAAAGATTCATACAATAGCCAATTAGCAAGACACCTGAGTGATCACATGAGTGGAAATAATCAGGGTAATTATATTTATGAAAATCTTTTTGAGGGCATTCCATTTTTACTTGATACAAACGACAGTGTCCCAGACAAAATAACAAATATGAGAAAATCTTTGGAGGAATCAAGCAAATTAATTATTTTTAGTCCAGTTTATAACGGTGGTTATCTAGCACATTTAAAAAACACATTAGATTGGCTTTCGTTAGCTTATGAAGACAGAAAGTATAATTCTCTTTTTAAAGATAAAAATGTAGCAGTTGTTACAACAGTTAAAGGAGTTGGTGGAAATGCTGAAAAAGCTTTTGAAATTCTAAGTATGCAATTATCAAATTATGGATTATTTGTTTTTAAAAACTTTCACTTAATTACTAAGTCAGATCATTTAAATCTTGATGACATAACAAAAAATAAAAAAATTTTAGAATCCCTATATGAATTTATTGACAAATTTTTAAACGAGTAATTTATTTTTAATTATTGTTTCTAATTTGTATGTAAGTTCTTCTACCGTATAGTCATTTGGGTTATTAATTGGGTCCATTATTTCTATATGAACCTCTCCGCTTTTAAGCCAAACCTTTCCCTTAACCATCAGATTGTGTGCATTATGCGAAACAACAGGAATGATTGGTAGGTTAAAATCTTTAGCAATAAACGCAGCACCTTTTTTGAACGGGAGTAATTCTTTTTGATTACTTCTTTTTCCTTCTGGGAAAACCATTATTGAGTTTTTATGCTCAATTACTTTTTTGATAGAATAATTAATTTTATCAAAATTTGCGCTAGCATTTTCTCTATCAATTCTTGGCAATCCTAAAACCTTAAGCACTCTTCCAAAAATTGGAATTTTAAATAATTCTGATTTAGTTAAAAATCTAATAGATACTGGCAGGGCAGTTATATGGGTAAAAATATCGAGTGTTGACGGATGATTAGAAACTACAACGTAGCTTTTATTAGTATCCACTTTTTCAGCACCATTTACTTTTAAAATAATTCCAACAAACTTTAGCCCAATCCACCCAAAGAATTCATATAACTTAGTACCAAGATGTCTTCCATTTGGCAAAAACGAAGTTAACACTATTGAAATCATCAGTGGAGAAAAGACACAAACCATAAAAATTGGGAAAAGGATAAAAGTTTTTATAAATATTTTTAGAGTTATCTTTTCGGTCATAGTTGTATTCTAAGAAAAAAAATTTAATTCTTTTCAAATACTTACAATAAATTGTTTTTTAATAATTAATCTCAATTTATTAAAGATTTCAGGCGTTATCTCTCATATCCACATAAGGTAAAACTTTTTGAACCACAGGGCCAATTCCTATTACAAAAAGGATTGTTACATAACCTACCAAACCACCTAAAAGCCAGCCAATTAAAAATGCTAGAAGTTCAATAATATTTCTAGCTAAGCCAATTTTAAGTCCTAAAGATTCAAGGCCAACCATTATTCCATCTCTTGGACCGACACCCAGGTCTGCACCAACATAAATAGCTGTCCCAGCACCTATAAGGATGATCCCCGAAAAAATTAATAATAAACTTACATATATATTTTCTGAAAAGTCAAAATATGGAATTATTAAATCAGCTACAGTTCCTACAAGAAATATATCGATAATTGTTCCTATCCCTGGTTTTTGCTTTAATGGGATCCATAAAATCATTACTGCAATTCCAGTAATTATAATTGTTCTGCCGTAAGTAATATTTAAAGATTTAGAAAGACCATCATGAAATACTCCCCATGGACCTAAACCTAAATTTGCTAAATAATTAAGAGAAATACCTACACCAATTAAAGATGTACCTGTAAAAACTTGAAAAGCTTGTCTAAGTTTTTTAAACATCATCAAAGGATACAAGTTAAAAAAAAATAAAAACAAAGTAGAATAAAGTATGATAAAAAAAACATTTCCTATTATTTTTATTCTTTTAAGTTTTTGTGGTCAGGAGGACTCTTTTTTAGATAATAATCAATCAGAAACCTTGCCAACTGAAAACTTAAAAACTGAAAACCTACAAACAACTACTACAGCTGTTGAGGTTGTTCAACTAGATACATTTGAAAATATCCCTTATTATATTATTAAAGATCAAAGTAAGGTTGGGTATTTAGCACCAAAACAATTTTTAAATTCAGGGTTAGAAACAGTTGAGGGCACAACAAATGAAATTGTTGGTAAATTTACCCTAACATTGTCGGAATGTGATCAAGCCGACTCTTGCTTGTACATCACAGATTTAGCTATAAAAGTCAATATTTCAAGTTTAAAAAGTAACAATAGTATTAGAGATAGAGCTATAAAAAATCAATGGTTAGAATCTACTTTATTTCCTGATGCAGTATTTACAATTGAGGAATTGGTCATACCAAATAAAGATTTTGATTCTAAAGTTGAAGATACAATTATTGGAAAGCTTACAATCAGAGACATTGAATTAAGTACACCATTTTCAATAACGGCATTTTTAGACTCTGGTCTTATATTTATTTCTGGTTTCACTGAAATTGATACAACTTGGTTTGGGTTTGCCGCTCCAACAAAATTTAATGCATGGGAAGTACTGAATCCAATTGGAATAAAAGTAGATTTAGTAGCTGGACAAACCGATTAATTGAATCTGGAGTTAAATTATCAAAAATTAAATTTTCCATACTTATCAATTTCAAGCAATTACGCAGCAGTTTCTATATTAATTTTTAAAGAAAATGAAATCTTATACATTAAGAGAACTGAAGAAATGTCTACACACAAGGGCCAAATTGCATTTCCTGGAGGTAAAAAGGAAAATGATGATAAAAATGTTGTTGAAACTGCTGTTAGAGAAGCAACAGAAGAAATTTTACTTTCCCCATCATTTATTGAACCGATAGGATTGTTAGAACCAATAGATACAATTGAATATAAATTTAACGTATATCCAGTTATATGTAACTTGCTTCAAAAACCACAAAGATTCAATAAAGAAGAAGTACAAGATATTTTTTTTGTCGATATAAAAGAGCTTTCGAATTCAGCAAACTGGAATTATAGAGGAAACTATACTGACGACTGGATATTCATGATAAGAGATGAAATATTATGGGGAGCAACCGCAAAAGTTACTCGTAAATTATTAAATTTAAATCTAAGATAAGCTTTTTGATTCGTCTTTAACTGCCAAATACAGAGAAATAAATATAAGGAGTAGTGTTACAAAAAATATATTACTTATAACTTCACTAAGGAAAATATAACCCATTAATATGCCAACGATAGGAACAATATAATCGACTAATGTTGTAAAGGTTGCTGAAAATCTTTTTATCGTATATAAAAATAATGAATAATTAAAAATATCTATAAAAGCTAATCCGGTCAATTTTAAAGACTCTGTAATAGATAGCACTTCAACTTTTCCTCCTAAAATGAAAAATAATACGATAGAAAGAGCCGAGCCGAACAACCATTGAGTTAATAAATAAGTTTTTCCAGGTATAAATTTAAGGTGTTTTTTATTAGTAATATTACTTAAAGCTAAACCTTGAACTCCAACTAGAGCTAACAAACCTCCGACAACTAGATCCCCATCATCAGAAAGTCCTGTTTCACCAGAAAAGAAGAGGATTACTAATCCCAAAAGCCCAATTAAAACTGAAATTAATTTAATTCTGCTAATTTTTTCTTCTTTAAAAAATAAAAGTACCCAAAAAACGGTAAATAGGGGGATGGTGGATATAAATATGCTTTGCAATCCCGATGAAATATTTTTTAAAGCATATATAAAAGTCCATCCAGGAATAAATATAGCTAGAAATCCCGTAAGGCAACCTTTTAAGAAAAAATTGAAATTTAATTGACTGTAGAACTCTTTGAAGCAATATAAAGTTATCAAAAGAGCTACTAGAGTAATTCTTGCAGTTACAATAAAAATCTCGCTTACACCATCAAGCAAAAGACTTCTATTTAATAAACCATGAAATCCAAATAAAGTCCCAATTAAAATAATATTTCTTAAACCAGAATAAGCAGACAACGGTCTTTCAGATTTGATAAAAAACTCTCCAATTTGATTTAGTTTATTAGAATAGCAGATATGAAAACAGTTTTTTCCGGAATTCAACCAAGTGGCTTAGTTCATTTAGGTAATCTACTCGGTGCAATTAATAATTGGGTAAAGCTTTCGAATGAAGAATCAAAAAATTATTTCTGTATAGTAGACCTACATTCTCTCACTGCGCTGCCTAATAAAACTACTTTGAAAGCAAGCATACGAGATACTTTAAAGGTTTTAATGGCATCTGGGATAAATATGAAAAATTCTGTTGTATATGTTCAAAGTGATCTAAAAGAGCATGCTTACTTGTCTTGGATACTATCAAATTTTTGTCAGGTAGGTGAGCTACAAAGGATGACCCAATTTAAAGAAAAGTCTAATTCATTCGGTACACATTCTGGATTGTTAACTTATCCAATATTAATGGCAGCCGATATATTAATTCATAAAGCAAATGAAGTACCCGTAGGAGATGACCAAACCCAACATTTAGAAATTACAAGAAATATTGCTGAGAGGTTCAATAATAATTACGAAGATATTTTTCCAATTCCTAAAAAAACAAGTGGTAAATCTGGTGCAAGATTGATGTCTTTGAGACATCCAGAAAATAAAATGTCTAAAAGTTCAGATGATTTGAATGGAACAATTTACTTTAATGACTCTAAAGACTCAATAATTAAAAAATTTAAGTCTTCAGTTACTGATTCCCAAAATGAAATTAAGTATGACATGGAATCAAAACCAGGTATTAGTAATTTGATAGAAATTTATTCTGCAATTAATGCCATTGAATTAAAGGACACAGAAAAACAATTTCAAGATTTTAGATATGGAGATTTTAAACTAGCTGTCGCAGAATCTGTTATTAGTTATTTAGAACCTATTGCAGAAAAATTCCGAGAAATATCTGATAGTCAAATTGATTCCGCAATAGAAAACAATTTAAAATTAGCAAAAGTATCAGCTGAACTTACAATTTCCGAAATTGAAACAGCTTTAGGAATAGATTAAGCGTTAATGGAATCAATTTCAAAAATTCCCGAACAGTGGAAAGAATTTTTAAATAATAGTCAAATCGAAGCAATAGAAACAATAAATGGCCCTGTGTTGATTATGGCTGGTGCAGGTTCTGGCAAAACTAGAGTTCTTACCCATCGATATGCTCATTTAGTCCAAAACCATAAAGTTGATATTGAACAAATTTTGGCAATTACTTTTACAAATAAAGCCGCAGAAGAAATGAAAACACGTATAAGTGATCTATTAAATTTAAAAATTTCACCAAAATGGATATCTACATTTCACAGTTTATGTGTAAAAATTTTAAGAATACATGGTGATAAAATTGGATATAAAAACAACTTTACAATATACGATCAATCTGACTCTAATAAAGTTGTTAGAAATTGTATGTCTGAAAATAATGTAGATCTTAAGCAGTATTCTCCAAAAAGATTTCAAGCACACATATCGAATTTAAAAAACAACATGACCTCACCTGGAGAAGCTCTGCAAAATGCTGAATCTTTTTTTGACGTAAAAGTAGCAGAAATTTATTCAAGTTATGAAAAGAAACTCATAATGTCAAATTCAATGGATTTTGATGACCTTTTAATTAAAGCTGTTGAGTTACTACAAACAAACGAGAGTATTTTAAAGTTTTGGTCAAATAAATTTCAATTCGTTATGGTTGATGAGTATCAAGATACAAATTATGTTCAATACAAACTTGTTGAGCTACTTGGCTCAAACAATCAAAATGTTTGTGTAGTTGGTGACTCAGACCAGAGTATCTACGCTTTCAGGGGAGCAGATATTAGGAATATAATAGAATTTGAAAAAGATTTTAATAATGCAAAAGTTATTCAATTAGATAAAAACTATAGATCTTCTAAAAAAATCTTAGATTTAGCAAATACAGTTATTTCTAATAATCCTAGACAAATTGATAAAAATTTATGGACAGATAATGAAGAAGGAGCAGATATTTCTTCAACCAGGTTTAGATCAGAAAAAGATGAGGCAAGGTGGGTCGCGGAAGAGACTAGCAGGCTTTTACTTGATGATAAAAAAGCTGAAGTTGCAGTATTTTATAGAACCAATAGTCAGTCAAGACTTTTTGAAGAAGAGTTACGAATATTAAATATAAATTACAAAATTATTGGAAGTGTCAGATTCTACGACAGAAAAGAAATAAAAGATATTATTTCATACTTAAAATTTTTAATAAACGATAGTGATTTAGTTTCATTTGAGCGAGTCGTTAATGTTCCACGAAGAGGAATTGGTGAATCAAGTGTTAAAAAACTTAGAGAATTTGTTAATACTTCAAATAAATCAATTTCTGAAGTTTTAAACTCACTTGATGATATAGAGAATATTTCCCCACGTATTAAAAATAAACTCACAGATTTTAAAAATTTGATTACCGAACTTAAATCTTATTCCATACAAGGACCCTCTGTTGCGATCCAAAAAGTCATAGAGTTAACTGGGTATAAGATGGATTTGATTAAAGAGGGCACTTTAGAGGCTCAAATGAGAATTGAAAATATTGAAGAATTGCTTAATTCTGCATATAACTTTGAAAATACTTATGAAGAGGAAATTGACGAACCCTATACAAAACTCAGAGACTATCTGGAATCAATAGCTCTATTTTCCGAAACAGATAAGTTAGAAGATGCTGATAGAGTTCTTCTCATGACAATACATAATGCAAAAGGCCTAGAGTTTCCATATGTTTTCATGACAGGAATGGAAGAAAATTTATTTCCTCATGAACGAAGCTCACAAGGAGACACTTCTGAAATTGAAGAAGAGAGAAGACTGTGTTATGTAGGGATCACAAGAGCAGAAAAAAAACTTTATTTAACTCATGCTTGGTCAAGGACGCTTTGGGGAGGTACAGTTTACAACCTTCCAAGCCGTTTTTTAGAAGAGGGCTTGGATCACTTTCAAACAGTTGATTTTTCAACAGAATTTGAAAAAAACAATTCTTCAGAAAGCAATATAGTAACTGGACAAATAGTAATACATGAGAAATATGGTGAAGGACTTGTTAAGGAAATACAAGGTAATGAGATAACGGTTGAATTTTCCAAAGATATTGGAATAAAGTATTTGGATATCGAGTGGGCACCAATAAAATTTCAATAAATATCAGACATAATTTCTATTTTTTTGTAATCTATATTCTTGTTATAACAATATGAACTTATTTGAATACCAAGGTAAAGAACTTTATAAAAAATTTTCTATTCCTACACCAAAATCAACATTTATAAAAACAAAATCCGAGCTTCAATCTGATCATGGTTTAAATTATCCATTGGTGGTTAAAGCTCAAGTACAAGTTGGAGGTAGAGGAAAAGCTGGTGGAATTAAAGTAGCTAATAATAATATTGAATTAGATCAGTTTGTTGATGATATTTTAGGAATGGATATTAAAGGCCATTTAGTTGAGAGCTTATTAATTGAGGAAGCTTCAGAAATTATCAAAGAGTATTACATTTCTTTTACTCTTGATAGGTCAGAAAAAAAATATTTAATGATGCTCAGTTCAAAAGGAGGTATGGACATTGAAGAAGTTGCAGAAAACTCTCCAGATGATTTAATTAAACACTATATTTCACCTTCAGTGGGATTAGTTGTTTCTGATATAGAGAATGCAATTACAAAGGCTAATCTTGATTCTGAATATAAAGATCAGTTACTCGACATAATTTCAAAACTATATAACTTGTTTGTAGATAACGACTGTGACCTTGTAGAAGTAAACCCACTAGCTATAACATCTAGTGGTGTTTCAGCTTTGGATTCAAAAGTATCTCTTGATATGAACGCTGAGTATAGACATGAAGAGTTTCAACAATTTGAAAAAGACATCCCAATACCTGACTCAGAAAAATTTGCAAAGAGTAAAGGATTAAATTTTATAAAACTAGATGGAAGTGTTGGAATAATTGGAAATGGTGCAGGGCTTGTAATGTCCACATTAGATGTTGTTGTTGAGCATGGAGGAAAAGCAGCTAATTTTCTTGATATAGGTGGAGGAGCTAAAGCAGAGACAGTTGCAGCTGCTCTTGAAGTGCTAGAAACAGAAGATAATGTTAAGAGTGTTCTTATCAATATTTTTGGTGGAATAACAAGATGTGATTTAGTTGCTGAAGGCATTGTTCAGGCAACTAGTGGCAAGTTACTAAAGTGGCCTATTACAGTTCGTCTTGATGGAACAAATTCAAAAGAAGGTTTAGAAATTCTTGAACAAAACAAAAATGAAAAAATAACAATTTCAAGTTCAATGGATGATGCAGCAAAAATTGCAGTACAGGCTGGTCAATAATGTCAATCTTAATAAATGAAGATACAAAAGTTGTTGTTCAAGGATTAACAGGAGAGCAAGGAAAGTTTCATGCTCTTAGAAATAGGGATTACGGTACTCAAATTGTTGCAGGAACTAGACCTGGAAAAGGCGGAGAACAAGTAGAAGGAATTCCAATTTTTAATACTGTAAAAGATGCAATTGAGGCAACAGCTGCAAATACTGCTCTGACTTTTGTACCTCCTGCATTCGCTATGGATGCTGTTTTGGAGGCCGGAGATGCTGGTTGCAATCTTATTGTCTGTATTACTGAAGGCATACCAGCAAAAGATGAAGCCAAAATGTACGATTTATTAAAATCAAATACAAATGCAAAATTACTCGGTCCAAATTGCCCGGGTTTGATTTCCCCTGGAAAATCAAATGTAGGTATTATGCCGCATGAAATTACACAAGAAGGTAATGTCGGAGTGGTGTCAAGATCGGGGACCTTGACTTATCAAGCTGTTCACGAACTAACGAGAATAAATATTGGACAATCAACATGTATTGGTATAGGGGGAGACCCAGTACCCGGAATGTCATTCATAGATGTTCTTGAGGAGTTTCAATTAGATTCTCAAACTGAAGCAATTGTTATGATTGGAGAAATAGGTGGTAGTGCGGAAGAGGAAGCGGCTGAGTATATTAAAAATTATGTCACTAAACCGGTAGTTTCCTACATTGCTGGAGTTACAGCGCCTCCAGGAAAAAAGATGGGTCATGCTGGAGCTATAGTTTCAGGTAACAAGGGGACAGCCTCTGCTAAAATTGAAGCACTTACTAAAGCAGGAGTAAATGTAGTTAATAATCCAACTAAGATTGGTCAGGCAATTAAGGATATAATTTGAAAGAAAATTTAAAAAGAGATGATTTAATAGCTGCTATTGATGAGACACGTACTTCATTCGATACAGACAAACCCGTTATACCGTTTATTGAAGGAGACGGCATAGGAGTCGATATTTGGCCAGCATCACAAAAAGTGTTTGATTCAGCAGTAAAAAAAGCGTACTCAAATCAAAGAAAAATTGAATGGACAGAAGTACTAGCAGGTCAAAAAGCATTTGATGAAACTGAAGAGTGGCTTCCAGATAAAACTTTAGAACTTTTTGATAATTACGGAATTGGCATTAAAGGTCCACTTACTACACCTGTTGGTGGTGGAATTAGGTCCATAAATGTTGCTATTAGACAGAAATTAGACCTTTACGCATGCTTAAGACCTCTAAGGTGGTTTTCTGGAATAGAATCACCTACGAAAAACCCAAGTGATGTTGATATAGCATTATTTAGAGAAAACACTGAAGACGTGTACTCTGGCAAAGAACTCGAAATGAATTCTGATGAAGTAAAATCTTTAAACTCATTTTTAAATTCAGAATTTGGTTGGGAAATACGAGAGGATAGTGGAATAGGGATTAAGCCAATATCAAAAACTGCCTCAGAAAGGTTAATTAGAGCTGCACTGAATTATGCAATTGAAAATAATAAGAAGAACTTAGCAATAGTTCATAAAGGCAACATCATGAAGTTTACTGAAGGTGCATTTAGAGCTTGGGGATATGAACTTGTTAGGTCGGAATTTTCAGATGTCGCAGTATCCTGGGATGATTGTAATGGAGAGCCGGGAGATAAGATTTTAGTCCAAGATGTTATTGCTGATGCATTTCTTCAGCAAATACTTATAAAGCCACAAGAGTTTGACGTCATAGCAACTACTAACTTAAATGGTGATTATGCTTCAGATGCATTAGCAGCACAAATAGGAGGTATAGGAATAAGTCCTGGTGGAAATATTAATTATGAAAATGGAAAGTCAGTCTTTGAAGCTACACACGGTACAGCACCTAAACATGCTGGAAAAGACAAAGCCAATCCAGGTTCTTTGATTTTATCTGGTGAAATGATGTTTAGGTATATGGGCTGGAATGAAGCTGCTGATTTAATTGTAAAATCAATGGAGAAGTCAATAAGTGAAGGTAATGTTACATACGACCTTGCCCGAGGTAGACCTGATGCTACAACATTGTCTTCCTCTGGTTTTGCAAAATCTTTGATAAAAAATATAGAAAGTTTTTGAGAATGAAAAGAGTAACAGTTGTTGGTTCTGGTAAATATGGCTCAATGACAGCTTTGAGAATTGCTGAGTATGATATTGTCGATTCTGTAGTTATGACTGATATTGTCGATGGCTTACCACAAGGCTTAGCACTCGACATGAACCAATCTAGATATGTTGAAAAATTTTCTACTAAGATTACTGGTACTAATAAATATGAAGATACTCACGATAGTGATGTAGTTGTAATAACAGCTGGGCTTCCCAGAAAACCAGGTATGTCTCGTATGGACCTTTTAGAGGTTAATGCAAAAATTGTTACAGATGTGACAAAAAATATTATGAAATATTCAGAGAGCCCAACAATAGTAGTTGTTACAAATCCTTTAGATCAAATGACTACATTAGTATCTGAAATTTCAGGGTTACCAAAAAATAAGGTAATTGGTCAAGCTGGTATATTAGATACCTCTAGATTTGCTTATTTCATCTCTGAAAAGCTAAATGTGAACATGAATGACGTCGAGGCTCTTACTTTGGGCAGTCATGGAGAAACAATGGTTCCTATTCCCTCACAGTGTACGGTTAATGGAAAGCTTCTCACTGAACTATTGTCTGAAGATGAAATTGACGAACTTGTTCAGAAAACTTCAAATGGTGGAGCCGAAATTGTATCTTTATTGAAAACGGGCAGTGCTTATTTTGCACCATCTTCTGCTGCTGCGACTATGGTTAAATCAATCGTCTCCAATTCAAACAATGTTATGCCAGCTTGTTCATGGATAAAGGGTGAGTATGGAATAAGTGACGTATATTTAGGAGTACCAACTAAATTGGGCAAAAATGGCGTTACAGAGGTCGTTGAGCTTGAATTAAATAATGATGAGCTTACAAATCTAAAAAATGCTTCAAAAGCTGTTAAAGAAAAAGTAAAAGAATTAAATAGCATAATTAGCCAATAAAATCAGGTTTTTTTAAAAAATAATCAATAAATTTAGTATTTTAAGACAAATCAATATAAAAAACTATAATACTTATAGGGAGTTTTTAAAAAAACTCAATACAGAAAGGCTAAACAGCTATGAATAAAGACCAATTAGCAAGTGTTGTTGCAGCAGAAGTAGGGTTGTCACAAACTGACGCTAAAAAAGCTGTGGAAGCCGTGTTTAATGGCGTAACAAATGGTATGAAAAATGGCGATAAAGTTAGTATCGCTGGTTTTGGTAACTTTGAGTCAAGATACAGGGCTGCAAGACAAGGTAGAAATCCAGCAACAGGTGAAACAATCCAAATTGCTGCGAAAAATGCCCCAGCTTTTAAAGCTGCAAAAGGATTAAAAGACGCTTTAAACTAAAGTTCTTTTAACTAATTTGAAAAGACGGCTGTAGCCGTCTTTTCTTTTACAATAATTTACGAAAGCAAACTAATATCACCTGAAATTTTAATTTTTTGATTAAAAAGTAAGTCTTCTGGATGAATTTTTCCATTTACAATTTCCAATAAGTCTGAGCTTGATAACTTAAAAACTAGGAACTTGTCTTTATTAGCCATTGTTTTAATTTTTTTAGTTTCTTTTAATGAGTATGTTTCATTCAAATCTGTGAAGTAGAAATATACATCATTTGTTTTAAAATTTGTTTTTATTAGCTTATTTTTAAAATCTTTAAGTAAATTTTCTATCAATTAATTGTTAATGT
>Ga0187217_1000514_pt1 | contig 16162 bp, 20 predicted proteins | sample 15SPOviralmetaG_FD_130165 | JGI IMG/M metagenome (GOLD analysis project Ga0187217, IMG submission 130165) | Marine viral communities from the oligotrophic San Pedro Time Series (SPOT) site, San Pedro Channel, CA, USA - 15 SPOT_SRF_2010-09-15... | ecosystem: Environmental > Aquatic > Marine >... | reverse complement strand
TTTCAATCAAATGCTATGTTTGATATACCTACACATACAAATTGTGTACATACTATACAAGAATTTAAAGATCAATTGCCCGAGAACGCTGAGGTGTTAATTGAAGATGAAGTACCAGATTTAAGAGGTACAAGATTTACTTTGATTGGTCGATTATAGAATCATAAATTGTATGAGCATATTTTTTCTGCGATTTTTTGCCAGGATGCATACCGTCTAATGCTACACCGTGTTCTTTTTTAAACAGTAAACATTTACAAACATTAGGATCAATCCAACTAGGTGCAGTACTCCAATTCCATCTTTTATCGTTTATAAAATGAAAATTTCGTATTCCTTTAGAATCTAAATAGTATTTGGTGTGTGATATCCTACAATATGAGTCTAGTATAGCATCATGATCAGTATGATAATCTTCATACCAAACTTTGGTTCTATTATTTTTATCTTCTTTAATCTTTTGTAAAGCTAAGCCAGCAGACATTTTTAGTTTGCCTCCCTTATTATCGATATCATTTCCTAAAAATCTTTCATGCGAACCATCATCATAAAAAATTGTGTATCTATCTACAAAAGTCCATTGCACTACTACAGTATCTTTTATTGGATCTATTTCTGTTTGTAGAATATTACGCCATATTTTTTTATTTGATGCACCACCTTCTGCAAGATTATGCACCCTATCAAACTTCATAAGTCTTCCTAGTTCTCTAGGCCAAGCAAACCGACTAGGTTCTCCAAGATTAATTCCATAACGTACACTTCCATCGCCAGGCCGCCATATGTCATCTAAACCTTCACCGAATGTGTTACTACATCCATAAGCAAGTAATCTAGTTTTCATCTATTTTATTTCCGTTACGTTAATTATTCTCTTTCTCATAGTGTTAATTTTTATACTAGAATCATTAGGTATTTCATGTTCTACACCTTGCGGATCAGTTGCTTTGTCTGTTGTTCTAATATCTACAATTTTAATTTTATGAAACTTCTTATCCCAAGGAGCAGGTAGTTGACGTCTTTCTGTCCAGTCGGGATGACTTTCGTCTAGTGTAGTAAGATGACTTCCGTTACCAGAACCAATTGCTAATTCATAATCATCAGTTTCCCATCTTGGTCTTCCTTCTTGAGGAAAGCCAATACCAATACCATATGCAATTTTTTTATTTCCTTCAAGTACATCTTTTTCAATTCCTAGTTTCTTTTCCCAGAACATGTTACCATTTAGGTCCCCGTGACTTTTATTACAACCTGTTGCAAGTCCTAAACTATTTGCGGCTCGCATAACAAGTCCCATAGCAATACCAATACTAACATAAGAGTTTTCCCAACGTGCATGATGTTTGTTATCTTTTAATGTGCCGTCGTGATTACAATTAAGTTGTGTTTCAGGTTGCTTTGCAACAAATAGCATATACATATTTGCATTGGCTTGTGTATTACGCCATGTTGACGGGGGAGTTCTAGTGTGAGTTGATCCCCAAGTATATTTTGAACATTCTTCAATTACTTTTCTATCTGCTGTCCAATATACATCATAGTATGCTTCATATTGCTTTGAAGGAGCTTCTTCAGCATGCCATAGTAGGTAATCAATAATTTCAGGATGTACATCTCTGCTGTAGTCCCAATTACGTTGGCATTTTTGTGAAGCCCGAATAATTTCCATTTCTTGATCCCAATTATAGAACATGTGTTTAATTGTACTGTCTCTATTATTGCCTCGTACATTAAAGCCGTTTTGAGGTGCTGTAGGCGGGTTGCTTTCACCAAATTTTTTACTCACAATAGTCTCCTTAATTTGTTATACATATTTATTACATGCCATATTGCTTAAATTCAATGCTGATACAAAATAAGTAATATAGTAGCAGGAGAACAAGAATGTTAGAATATGTGACTTTATGTACCTATGGCGATTTTATAGAATTAGACATTACACTAAAAGAACCAAAGAATATTGTAAAATGGTCTGAGGAAAACTTTACATATGTAAAATATAACCCTCGTAAAAATATTAATCGTTGGGGATTAAGTATTACAAGTTTAGATGGCGGCCTGTCAGGACGTCCTGACCTTGACTCTTTTTATGCAGAAGATCCTGAATCAATGCCAACAGAGATGGATATTAATGTACCTACACCTGTTTACGAGCATCCTGAAATTAAAAAGTTATGCGAACATTGGCAACCTTATGTAGGACGTTCACACTTCTTAAAAATACCCCCAGGAGGATTTTTCCCACCACATAGAGATTTCAAATCTACTGACTTACATTCTTTTAGAATAATTGTGCCTATGAGAAATATGGAATACCCTAAGTTTACATTTATGCTAGAAGATAAAATTTTACCTTGGAAAAATGGCTCTGCATATTTTCTTAATACTGCAAAACAACATCATTTGTTTAATGCTGGGAGCGAAGATGCTTATATGATTGTACTTAATGTAGGAACTAATCCTAAAACAGTTATGACAGTTATTGAACGTATGCGAGCAAAATGAATTATTACACTGAAGAACTAACACAAGTCACTCCTGCTTTGGAAGACTTTATAGCACAGTGCAAATTGTTTGGTTGGAAAAACAATAGCAGTCTTAAAGAACTACGTTGGGATTGGTGCTTAGAAAAAGGTATGTGGTATGCTACATACACAGATAATTCAATAGTAAGCCTTACAGGTATACATCCTTTTAAAGACGGCTATAGAGCTTTATATAGAGGAGCTCAATTATGGCCACGACGTGTAAAAGGACTGAACAGATATCAAATGCAAAGTTGGGGTATATATGCACACCTTCCTCTACAGATAGAATTTGCAAAAGGCAAGCCTTTATACATTACAACAAATACAGATAGAGATAACAGTGGAAGAATGAATAGGATACACAATAGTTTTTCTGCTATGGCTAGAGGTAAAATGGTTGAATGGATTTGTAACGAACAAGTTTTTAATTCTGTACAAAGTATTTGGAAATTAAATAATGACAAATATTTTGAAATAAGGAAGCGTTATGAAGATTAATATTATTGGCGGAGGAACAAGTGGTTGGTGGACTGCTGGTTATCTACGTAAAAATCATCCTAATGTTGAAATAACACTTATTGAATCACCTAACATAGCAACAGTTGGTGTAGGCGAAAGTACTATGCCTAATGTAAGAGCGTTCTTTGAAGAACTAGAAATACCAGAAGAAGCATGGATTAAAAGTTGTAGCGGAGTACGTAAAGAAGGAAATGTAAAAACAAATTTTAATTATGTAGGTGATGAAGATTTAAATTTTATGTTTATACATAGCGGATTTGATGAATGGTATGAAAAATATAAAAACAAAGAAGTAACCAAATATAGTTTATATGATTTATATGATCCAGATGATTGGAGAGGATTTGCATATCATATTGATGCGGCTCAAGCATGGCAAATTGTAAAAGAATATACAAAAGATATAAAACATGTTCTTGCTACTGTTACAAGAGATGAACTACCTGAAGCAGATTTAAATATTGATTGTACAGGCTTAGGTAGGCATTTAATGAAAGATAAAACTATGCATACCTATCCAGACACATTAGTTGACACTTGTATTGTAAGACGTATACAAGAAGATACAAAAAATTATTCAGAAACTATAGGTAGAGATTATGGTTGGGACTTTAATGTTTATCTAAGTGATAAGCGTGTAGGTTGTGGATACGTATTTGATAGTAATAAAATTAATGTTGAAGATGCTAAAAAAGAATACATGCAAAACAACGGACACAGAAAATTTTTAACAGATTTCCGTGTGCTTGAATGGGAACCAGGAAGACTAAAAACACCCTGGCAAGATAACACTGTTGCTGTAGGACTAAGTGCAGGATTTATAGAACCAATGGAAGCAAACGGACTTAGTTTATTAATACATCAAATTAAAACACTATCCAGAGTATTAGGAAAGCCTAGGGCAGATATAATATATAATAGAGCAGTTGCTAAAGTTTTTGATCAAGTTGCAGATTTTATTTGGCATCATTATGCGTGTACCACAAGACAAGAAACAAGTTTTTGGCAACACTATGCTAAGTTAGATGGAAAGACTACCTTAATGAAACGTATTCAAGATAACACAAATTTAAAGACTAATTTATATCCGTCGTATGTATATGCATACCTAGCAATTTATTATGGGAGCGTATAATGGATTGGAATCACTTAAAAAAGATAAAAACAGGATACTTTAAGCACTTCTTTTATGCTATGTACTTTAACGTACTAGCTCTATTAGTGTTTATAACTGGTACAATACATGCCATATTTCCTCCCTTATTTGCATTTACGCCATACAAACTAGCTAAGAAGATTACAGATGGAACTGAAAAACATTTTAAAAAACGGAACTAGTATAAGTTCTAGCGGTACAACAGGAACTGCAAAACAAATATATCAAAGCCCTGATAAAATTAAACATGCAAATCAAGCGGCACGTGATGTGCAAAAAATTACAAGCACAAGCAAAATTTATACTGTTTGTAAATTAGATCATGCAGGAGGATTGCTTGCACAAACATTACCAGCTATAGAAATTGATGCTGAAGTACATATAGAGCAGTTCAATCCCTTTCGTTGGGTAAACAACATCAAACATTTTACTCACAGTCATTTAACACCCGGAATGTGTCTTGCTATATCAAAGACTAAAGGGTGGAGTAATTTAGATTTAGAAGGTAAGATTATTGCTTGTGGTAGCGATAGAGTACCTGCAGAATGTATTAACAGATTTGTAGCCAAGGGTGCTACTTTTATTGCTAACTGGGGAATGAGTGAAGTAGGTCCAATGGCAATAAACAAAACATATACAACACAAGATGTAGAAGCATATGATTTGCCAGGATATACTATAATGGGTGACACAGCATTTTGTGATATACAAATATCTGAATGGAATGAATTAATGGTTAAAGGTGATATTTGTGTATACGATGATTGGTTTGCTACAGGCGATATTATAAAATTTGAAAAAGGAAGTTATTGGTACCATGGTAGAAAGTAATTGTATAACACTAAATTTTCCGCAAGGAAGTGGAGGACACATGCTTGGGCGTATGATAGCCTGTTGCGAAAATGTGGTGTGGTTTGACCACGAACAAAATAATGAACATCCTTGGTTACCTTATATGGGCAAAGATAAAGACTTTAGTAAAATGCACTTTAACAAAAGATTTAAAGGAGCAAATCCTAAAGGACTAGATCCTAAATTTACTATACCTCCAGTATTAAGTTTTGCTCAGTCAAGAGGAATAACAACTACTCCTGCAGACATACAAGCATGGAAGAAAAAATTATATCCTAATCACTTTATATATACACTGCATGATGACTTAGATAAAACTAAAAAGTTTTTTGATCCTGCACAGTATATTGTTGTAATACCAGATGATATTGAATTGTTAATTGAAAGATGGATGCGATCAAGTTATTATTATTTTGTTGATCCTAAACACAAAGAATATCTTTATAAAGACTTATATGAGGATAGAGCTAAAGAACAAGGTATTACTATGAAGCAAGTACTTGCTAATGAGTTTGAAATACAAATTGAAAATTATAAAACACACTCAACTGAAGATGATGTTGTTATTACAGAAATAAATGATATCTTAAAGTATGATGTGTATGAAGAAGTATGCAATAAATTGCAACTTGTAATTAATAAAGAAAACTATAATAAATGTAAAGTACTGTTTGAAAACAGATCACATCTTTAGTATTTCAAAATAAAAACGTTTTCTATCTTTTTTGTATTGTTCTAACTTACAGTTATATTCCTTTGCAAGTGCGTATGCAAATTCAAAACTCCAAGGAAAGATATCTACATATGGACCTTTAGGCCATAGTATACCTGGGTTAATCCTAAAGTACATTCTACCACCTACGTCTAGTAACGAATGTAACTTTTTAAAGCGTGTACGTATATCGTTTTCATCGCCAAAGTTTAAACTACCAAACACAATCATATGGTCATATTTTTCATCTACATTAAAGTCTAATATATCGACCATGTAATCTGCATTTTCGTTAAAAGGATCTATTCCTGTAAGATTCTTAATACGTGGTTTAAATTGATTATATCCACATCCAAAGTCTAAAACATTTTTCGGATTACGTTCATTAATTCTATCAACAATACTCCAACCACTAAATGTATGATCATCTGTATTAGGCTTCCAAATTTCACCAAAGAATCTTTTCATATAAAATGTATCTAATGATTGTACAAATTGTTCTACAGTTCCTGTTAAGTCTAAATGTTCAATATCTAATTCATGCATTAAACTTTGACAGAACTTTTCTTTACGTGCAGGTGTGAATGGCATATCGTCAATAATACTATGCTTGCCTAATTGCAAGTCGCTGTATTTCGGCAAGCTAAACGCTTGTTCTAAATTTTGCATTACTAACGAAAAAATTCGTGTATTCATAATTTTTTTCACTTTCTATTAAAAAAATTCCACTTTTCTTCAAAAAAGTATCTTCTTTATATAATTAATTATATAGAAGGAAAAAGCATGGCTTCAGTATTGGCATTACTTGCAGGAACATTATACGGACTAATAATTGGAATCCTGCCAGGTGCAGGAGCAACCACAGGTTTAATATTTGTATTTTCATTTATTACACTGTTTCCAGATCCTTATCTAGCAGTAATATTTGTTATGGCAGTTGTAGCCGCAAGCACAACAGGTGATACTTACACAGGTGTGCTATTAGGTATACCAGGTGCTAATAGTGCCGCGGCAACAATGATAGACGGCTTTCCTCTAGCATTACAAGGCAAAGCAACATATGCAATAAGTGCCGCAGTTACTACAAGTACACTAAACGGATTGCTATGGGGATCACTTACATTCTTTTTGTTACCTTACTATACAAAATTAATAATGATATTTGGTGTGCCTGAACTATGGGCATTTACAATGTTAGCAATGGTATGTGTTACATTTGTTACAAACAAGTTTTGGTTTAGAAGTATAATTGCATTATGCATTGGATTATTTGTAGGCTTAATAGGAGTTGATCCTAGCACTAATGCAGATAGATGGACAGGCGGCTGGGAGTATCTCGGAGACGGTGTACAACTTATGCCTTTGGTTGCAGGATTATTTGCAATACCAGAACTACTTGATGGACTAAAACAAAGAACAAATACAAGTATGGTTGCACTTGCTAATGGTCAACAAACTAAAGAAGGAATATTATCTGTTTGGCATAATAAGTGGGACGCAATGCGAGGCGGAATAATTGGAGCCTTTATAGGCTTGTTACCAGGCTTAGGCGGCGCAGTTGCAGATTGGATGGCATATAGTTCAACTGTTGCAAGCCACCCTAAAGATAAATTTGGTAATGGTAATATCAAAGGAGTAATAGGACCTGAAGGAGCCAACAATGCACAAAAGGCAACATCAATGATTCCTACAGTATTATTTGGCATACCAGGAGCAAGTTTTGCGGCTATTGTAATAGGCTTATTTGCATACTTAGACTTTGAATTAGGTACCTTAGAACTTGCAAATGACGCTAAATTCTTCGATAGTATGTTATACGGGTTTATGCTCGCAACAGTGCTTGTAGGCGCTATATGCTTGTTTACGACACCGATTATAGCACGAATAGCACAAATACCTTACAAATATTACTTCCCATTATTGTTAGGATTTATAGTACTTGCATGTGTTCAATACACTGGAGGTTGGGAAGATTATTTCATGCTTGTGGTATGTAGTATAATAGGACTACTTGCCAAGCGATACAAGTTTAGCAGACCTGCCCTGCTATTTGCATTTATTCTGTCAGATAGAATAGAAGCACTCACAGTACAAATGACAGGACTTTATACAGTCGAAAAACTGTTAGACAAACCAATATTCCTCGGTTTATGTGTTGTAATAGGTATAACACTAATATGGGGATTAACATCAAAAAGGAAAATAAACTATGCGTAAATTAATATTAGGACTAGTATTTGCAATGTTTACTACAGTAGCATATGCAGATTATACAATGGTTGTACCGCAAAAGCCAGGAGGTGGTACAAGTGTTTGGGCAGAGATAGTTGCTAAAGAACTTGAAAAGTATCTTGGCGAAAATATCAATATCAAACATATTCCCGGAGCAAGAGATATTCCAGGGTTTAACAAATGGCACAACGAAATGCGTGATGACGATAAAGTAATTATGGTATCACATGGTGGTAACGGTGTTGCTTTTTTACAAGAAGAAGTAGACTATGATTACCGTCAATACGAAAGTATTGGACTTATGAATCTTAACATTATTGCAGGTAAACGTATTGGTGAAGATATGACAACTCCTAGCTTTGCGGCAGGTAGCGGTCAAACACCAGAAGCGTATGCAATGGCAATGTTAATTTGTGGTCCAAGCCATTATGGTATTATGTACTATGCAACATGTTTTAAGAAAAAAGTAAAATGGATTAAAGGTATGGGCGGAAGTGAAAGACGTCTTGCTTTTAAACGTGGCGAACTAACAGGTACAAGAGAAAATCCTGCGGCATACAAAAAGCATGTTGAGCCAGACTCAAATGCAGAAATTTGGTTCCATCATGGTATTCTACAAGCAGACGGTTCACACACAGATGATCCAAACTATCCAGGCTTTCAGTTTGAAGAACTATACAAGCAAAAGTGGGGAGCATATCCTGTAGGTGAAATGTATGACGCTTACAAACTTGTAAAAAGTTTTAGAGACGGAATGCAAAAAGCATTGTGGGTAAACGAAGGTAATCCTAATGCAAAAGTATTACAAGATGCATTAACTGAAATGTCTAACAATGCAGAAAGCAGTGCTATTATCGAAAAGAAAGTTGGAAAGTATGAATGGCTAATTGGCGAAGAAGGCAATGCCCATAGAGATACATTAATGACTTTTGTTACACCTGAGGCGTTAGAAGATTTAGTTTGGTTTAATATAGAAGCACTTGGTTTAAAAAGTGTATTTAAGATTGAACTTGCACTAAAATGAAAATAGTAATATCGCATGGTAGCGGGGGAATCGGCTCTGCCGAAACCTTCGCTCGCGATTTCTTTGAAAGTAAAGGTTACGAAGTACATCTAATCGATTACTTTACTCCACATGGTATTAAAAATTTATGGTGGAGCGATGGTGACAAACAAGACGATCATGATATTACATTCAGCAAAATGTTTGATGTAGAATTTCCTAAAGGTGATATTATGCATATAGGATTTAGTCTAGGAGCATTTTTAGGATTAATTCATCACAAAAGATTTATAAAAAATTATTTGTTTTATCCAGGTTGTATTGCAATTACTCAATCTATGTTAGATGTAGATTATAGTACTGCTACAGTAATAGTGGGCACAGAAGATAATGGACAAAACAAGTATAATATTTTTAAAGATATGTTAAAACACCCTCCATCTTCTCATCACTATGCACCACATGCTCATCATGCTTTTATGCTTGACGAAATAGATCGAACTTTTAAAATGGTAAGATACGGTAATTTAGGAAAAGTTCTTAGCCAACAAGAGTTCGATGAACTTAAACCTAACCATAAATATCTAAGTGAACGTTATGGACATTCAAGTAAAGAAACTACATTGAAGTCAGATAATAATTATAGATTGCAATATCTTACAATGATTGAGAAAGAAATTAGTGAGTACAATACTAAAGTTTGAAGACGGCAAGTCGTATACAAAAGAAGAGTTTGATAAAATTTCGAACGTATACGCAGAAGAATTAAAAAAAGCGGGATACGATAGAACTTGTCGTATCGGCATTTACAGCGACTGGAATAATATATTTAAAATATTTGGTGCTATGCAAGTATGCAGTCCTGTAATAGTAGATAAAGATTCTAAGACTTTTGAATTAGATTTTTACGATATAGATATATGGAGCGATAGTATACCAGCACCAAGATTTAATCAGTGCAAAGACGATGAAGTAGCAGGTATATGTTCTAGTGGTAGTACTGATAAACCTCGTATTGTTCCGATTACAAAACAACAATACGATATTGATGGTTTAGATAATAATATTCAACTACATGCAAATCTTACAGAGAAAGATAGTACTGTAAACTTTATTCCTTATTGGGTGTGTATAGGATTTCAAACGTTTTGTGCTTGTTACAAATATGGAGCAACATATCATGTACTAAAAGATCCTTGGAAGCATTGGCCTAAAGTACGACCTACATTTGTTATAGGTAGTCCTAATGTGTTAAGAGGAATGATGGATCCTAGTATTCCTTACGATAACATGACACTAAGGCACATTAGAACTGTAGGTGCTCCTATGTATAAGGATCTAAAAATAAAAGCTCAACAGTTTTTTAATTGCTTAACAACAGATAGTTATGGTGTAAATGAATTAGGTACAATTAGCATTATGCATTATCCACAGAAGTATAACAGTGTTGGCTATTTGTTAGATGGAATGAATGTTACATTTGAAGATGACAAAGAAATAGTTGTGAATGGATTTGCTACAGGAGATTTAGGTCATCTTGATGAAGATGGATTTTTATTCATTACAGGTCGTAAGAAAGAAATTATTATTAAAGGCGGTTGGAAGATTATGCCGTATGAAGTTGAAAAAGCATTGTTAGAGTGCGGTGCTCAAGATGCTATTGTATTTGGTTACGATAACGTATATGCAGAAGTAGTAGGCGAAGTTGATATAGAAATGTTAAAACAAAAGCTAGTACGATATAAGATACCTAAAATATTTACTGTTGATTCTATTAAAAGAAAAGGTCAAGGTAAAATTAATAGAAAAGATTTATATAATGACTATATCGAAAATAGAAAAATCTGATTGGTACGAAGATTATATCGTACATTGGCGCCCTACTGACATGTGTAATTATGATTGTAGTTACTGTGAACCTAGTAACCATCTTGCCATTAATAAAGCAAAGTTACCAAATGTAAATGATCTAATCAAAGCATCTAAAAAAATTAGAGATGCTGTTCCTTCTGATAAATCTGTATTAGTATACATAACAGGTGGAGAACCATTTCTAATTAAAGATGTTCATAAATGGTTCAACTATATGGGCGAAAACGGAATGCGTGTTGGTATATTTACAAACGGCAGTTTACCATTACGTATATACGATTACAGTAAAGAGTCTTTTCAGAACATTAATATTAAAATAAGTTTCCATCCTGAAAGTGCTGATATAGACAAAATAGTTGACTTTGTTAATATGATAAAAGACAATAACGGTAATGTTGAAGTAAGAGCAATGTTAGCACAAGGATTGTTTGATAAGATATTTGAACTTGAAAAGAAACTAAAAGATACACCTATATATAAAATTCCGGTTAATCCGTTGTACAATAAAAAAACAAAAGTTACTAATCAAACATTTGAGTCAAGTAGAGATCTAAAAGGTTATCATCAAAAATTAGATAATGGTGATTTAAATTATTATACTAAAGAAGAACTAGAATTTATAGAAACACTAGAACAAGAAAAACCAACTTATTTAAACTTTACTGTAGACGATACAATACAAACTAATGCTATTGATTTCTTACAAAAAAGGACTAATAAGTTTCTTGGTTGGAAGTGTGGTATTACAAATAAGAAGATTCTAATACAAGCAAACGGAGACGTTCAATACGGAACCTGTGCAAACACAGGTATTGTTGGCAATATATTTGAAAAAGATATTAAACTTTTTAATGAAGAATGGACTATTTGTGGTAAAGAAGTTTGTACTACGCTTGATGAAATAATGATTACTAAGTTTAAACTAAGTTAACCCAACCGCCGTTTTCATAACCCTGAAATTTGTTATCACTACTATTGTAGATAACCATACCATTTGCGGCTGTAAGTGCATTACGTTCAGTAGTAGTTAAAGAACCAAACTGTACAAATCCAGTTGCTCTTGCATTACCATTTACATGTAATTTTTCAAGTGGTCTAGGTAATCCAATACCTAAGTTACCTGAACTGTTAAATGTAAGTAGGTTTACTAAACTTCCTGAACCATTTGCTGTAATAAAAGAAACTCTTCCTGGCACTTGGTCTGTTGCTACAGTAGCATCTAAGTCAACTGCAATTCTAACCATTCCTGCTAGGGTATAATCTGTGCCATCATGACCAAAGCCATGTAAGTCTAAAAGTCCACTACCTGTTGTACTACCTACAACTGCTGTTGGAGCGGCTACAGTTCCTGTTGATGTTTGAGCAATAAATTTTGTACCAGTTGAATCAGCTCCTGAAAGACCAGTTGCTATTATTCCTTCATTAGATGCGTCACAAGTTACAACAATTTCGCTTGTAGTTGTTATAGATGGAGATTCAATATTAGCAACTACTCTTTTGCCTACTGAATCAATCATCACACTTGAATCATCTGAAAATACACTACCTAGCATATCGCCAACTATGTTACCAGTTACGTTACCAAAGTGTGTTCCTGTTGTGTTACCAACAACATTACCAGTTACAGAACCTGTTACGTCACCTGTTAAGTTACCAACTAAATTAGTTGCTGTAACTGAGCTTGTAACTACTGGTCCTACAATTTTTCCGTTTATAGCATCAACTAGGAGCGTTGAGTCATCACCATAAATGTTACCACGTATGTCAATTTGTGGATTGTCAGTTGCGGCCCATTGTGTGCCGTTGTATACAAGGATTTGATCGTTCTGTGCGGCTAACGCTTGTACGTTACCCAAATCTTCTAAATTCTGTGTTGATACAGATACAGGAGTACCACCTGTTGTGGCTCCGTCCCCAACAAATACTTCTTTGCTGTCTGTTGTGTAAACAAGTTCACCTTCAGCTGGTACATAACCTGGAGTGGTTTGTAGTGCTGTTTTGGTGCCTCGTTTGATTCGTAAAGTACCCATGTAATGCTCCTAATTCATTGTTACATGTATTTATATCAAAACTACGATATCTCTACTTTTTCTTTTTAGTAGGATTCTTTAAAAAAGCTCTAGTTTGCTTTTGAACATCACGTTTTACTTTTGTTGTGTTTAGCCTAAAGTCTACATGTATAATATCATCGCCGTATTCATTAAATAAATCAGCAATAGTATCGTCTAGATTAGCACCTGTGCTACGTTTAGCATTACAATCTATTTCCCATATTTTGCCTTTTTTAAACTCGATACGTATCGAATGAAGATAATTTATAGGTATAGTTTGTATGTCTATATCTTTAAAAACTTCAGGCCAATGTCTAATTACATCATCAGGTAGTGGCTTTGGCACTAGTCTTCTTCTTTGTCGTAGGAACAAGCTCTTCTGCTTGTGCTCTAAGTGCCTTTGCTTCTTTATACAATCTATCAGCATCACTGCGATATTTTGCGGCTAAATCAGCATCAGTTAACACACCGTTTGTTGGTGCTTGTAAATTAGCAGTTTGTGCTTCAGCTACCACTGCCTTGTTAGTAGTCTTTGGCATTTCACTAACACTACCAGCTTCGGTCATTGTTGTACCTGCAGGTAATTCATTAGGATCTTTCATTGCTAAGTCAGCAATAGTAACACCTCTTTGATCTGCAATAATTTTGTTTAATTCGTCTAAACCAATTTGTGTTGCAGTGTTAGGAGTCATTTCAACTTCTGTCATTGGCATAGATTGAAGTTTTCCTGTGCTGTGAAATCTTGCCAACATATTGGCACCGTCACTTAGTTGTGTTCTTGCCATTACTTCTGCAAACTCAAATGCTGTTTGTGCTGAGTTACTTTCTACAGTTTTGATTAATGTATCGTGATCTGCATCGCTTAAGGTAGCGGTATCAATTACTAGAGAATTTGCAGGAGGATTTTCTCCTGGAATAACTCTGTATGCTACTACAACTTTACGATTGTTTGTCTTAAGTCTGCCTACGTGTTTGATTTCAGCCATTACTTATCTCCCTTAGGTGCTTCTGGTGCTGGAGCAGTTCCTTCTTTTTTAGCATCTTCTTCTGCCTTTTGAACTGTTTGCAAGAAAGCATCTAGTTTGTTAAATGTTTTACCAACCGCTTCCATTTCGTTGGCTTTGAATGCACCTCTTTGTGAGGCAACATCAATAATAGATCTTAGTACTCCAAGATCTTGTACAGTAAGTTCAACTGGTGCAGTTGGTGCACCTGTTTGTGGTGCTTCACCTGCTGGTGCCGCTTGAGCTTCTGCTGTTTTAGTTTCTTCTGACATATTCTTTACTCCTTGTATGTATTATATATGCACTTAATATTTATTTGTACTTCAAAAGTGGACACGCCAAAACGAAATATGATAGTTCTTTTGGGTCTTCAAATCCGGCTCTAAGTACTGTTTCGATTTTGTTTTCTTTAGTTAATCCAATTACCTTCTTTAAAAAATACCTCTTTTTTAGATTAGTATCTATCCATTTAGAAATGGCAGACTCTATATTATAGGTATGTGATAAATCAATCGTAGCAAGATGCGAAGGCTCATAAGATAACCTTCTTATCTCAAAAAAATCTTGAGCTGATACTCTGTTTTTAACTATCAACGTGCCTCCTCATAGTGAGCAGTTACACCAAATGGTGCTTTCGTATTCTTATCGTGATGTCCATGTATAATGAATACTGTTTCACAGTAGTCCTCATCACCCCAACTACCAAATGGATAACCATCTGTAAACATAATAAACTTTTTAGGTTGTATATCGTTTTGTTTCATGTATTCCCAATTACAATCAAAGTCTGTACCACCGCCACCTTGTACATCATATTCTAAAAGATTTTCACCACCGTCTCCAGTAAAGTCTGCTTCATTATAAACGGCAGTGTCAAAACACCATAATTTAATATTGTAGTCTTTGTACTCGTCCATAATACCTTTTATTTCTGATAGAAATACTTTTGCTTGACTGTCACCGATCGAACCACTCATATCAATTCCTATAGATACATCAATTGTATCCATAAAGTTCATACCCGGAAGTATTGCACCAGTATGCCAACCTTTACGTGAAGGACGACTAAATGTATAATCGTTTCTAATTGTAGATTGTATTTGTTGACGTAACAGTTCACGCCAGTTCATTTTAGGTTCTGTAAGTTCTTTAATAATACGTTGCACTTCTGCAGGTGTGTTACCAGCACCAGCCGCCTGTGCAGAACTTATCATGTTTTCTTTAATCTCATCTCTAATTTTTTTAAGTTCTTCTTTTGAATAAGTAGGTCTGCCTTCACCGTCTTTGCCTTCTTTGCCTTTTGCCTTACCCTTGTCATCTCCACTAGGATCTTTTTCCCAGTCAATGTGTTCATCAAGTAAGTCGCCAAGTGCTTCTAAATACTCTTGTCCATTCTTTTCGGCTTGATCAAATAGGTCATCGTATACAGCCTCTGACATCCAACCTTCGTATTTGAAGTCTTGATAACACTTAACAATTTTAACCATTTCACCAATACGGTCACGTACTAGTGTATTGTTTACGATGTAATCACATGCGATATTGTGTAGTATTGGAATACGATCTTCTCTACGTGTAATATGATCAAAAACACAATGTAAAATCTCGTGTGCGATTACAAATTCTATTTCCTTATTGCTCATAGCATTAAAGAATTGTGTATTATAATATAAATGTCTTCCGTCTGTAGCGGCAGTAGGACACCAATCATCACAGTTTTTAACAATAAGCCTAGTAGCCATATTGCCAAAGAATGGGTGTCTAAGTAGTAAACCAACACGAGCAACAATAATTCTATCAGCTACGTCTATTCGCATTTCTGCAAGTTCTTGCTCAGTAATGTCTGGATTAGGTTGAAAACCTTTTGTATCTATGCCCATATTGTGTACTCCTTGTGTGCCATTTTATACTTACAGTATACAGTATTTAATACCATTTGTCAACAGTTTTGGTAAAATATTGGGCAAGGTCTTATGCATGCCTTGCCCAATATTACCGTGCCTATTAGGCACTCTGTGCGGCTTGGATATACTTACCAAAACGCTCATGGAACTCATCAAAACACTCTACTTCATCTGGGTCGATTGGAAGTGAGTATTGTGTTAGAGCTAGTTTGATACCCATAACAACTAATTCAGTATCAAAGTTATCCATTGCAAACCTTAAGAAGTTATTTACTTTGTTGTCAAACTTCTTATCGTTTTTATCGCATGCGTCTTTAAGTTCATAGCAA